>JACCDL010850013.1_pt1 | contig 106538 bp, 99 predicted proteins | sample 7441931 | NCBI WGS metagenome assembly JACCDL01 (sample SAMN15323437, study PRJNA562643) | freshwater metagenome | isolation source: river surface water | place: USA:Blue River Watershed | collected 2017-08-16
AAATGGAGCGGGAAACGAGACTCGAACTCGCGACCCCGACCTTGGCAAGGTCGTGCTCTACCAACTGAGCTATTCCCGCTCTGGAACAGAGGGCCGAGATTGTAGGGCCAACCCGGCGTAAGTCAAGTTGGGGGCAAAGGCCCCGTCAAATCGGGCCAGGCCGCCCGCAGGTAATCGATCGCCGAAACGACGGTCAGTACCGCCGCAATGGCCGTCAGCAGGACCCCGAGGTTGTAAGTCGGCAGGAACCACACATCCCACCGTATCAACATCATCGACAAACCCACGATCTGCAGAATCGTCTTGAGCTTGCCGAGTTTTGACACGGCAACCTTGCGGCGTTGGCCGATCTCCGCCATCCACTCACGCAGTGCCGAGATCGCGATTTCGCGACCGATGATGACGATGGCCGGTAGCACGACGATGAGTCGTTGATCCTTGCTGACGAGCAGCACGAGCGCCACCGCCACGATTAGCTTGTCAGCAACCGGATCGAGAAAAGCGCCCAAACGCGATGTCTGACCTAACTTGCGCGCGTAGTAGCCATCGAGCGTATCGGTGATGCCAGCAATCGCGAACAAGGCGCCTGCCGCCGGATCCGACCACGGAAACGGCATGTAGAACAGCAACACGACGAGCGGTATCGCGAAGATACGAAACCAGGTCAGCGTGTTGGGGACAGTCCAGAGCATGTTTCACTACTCGCCGGGATGCAGCGCATCATAAAGGTTTTGCGCAAGGGCCGGACCGATTCCAGGAGCACGCTCGAGATCGGAGCGTGCAGCTTTGAGTACGCCCTGCAGTCCACCGAAATGCTGCAACAACGCCTTGCGCTTAGCAGGACCCAACCCCGGCACCGTCTCGAGTATCGACTCATTGAAGCGCTGCGCACGTCGACGCCTGTGCCCGGTGATGGCGAAACGGTGCGCTTCGTCGCGAATGCGCTGAATGAGCTTCAATGCCGCAGACTGAGCGCCCGGCACGAGGGGCACCTCACCACGCCAGTGCAGTCGCTCTTGCCCGGGCCGGCGATCGGGACCCTTAGAAACGCCGAGCGTCTGCATATCATCAAAGCCGAGTTGATGCAGCACTTCGCGCACACCCGCGACCTGCGCGGGTCCGCCGTCGATCACGAGCAAATCTGGCCTCGGAATTTCACCGGCAGCGATTCGCGTGTAGCGGCGCTCGATCGCCTGGCGCAGCGCACCATAGTCATCCCCCGCGGCGACACCGGTGATGTTGAAGCGCCGGTATTCCTTTTTCAGCGGCCCCTCCGGACCGAACACGACACAGGAGGCGACCGTCCCCTCGCCTTGCGTATGACTGATGTCGAAACACTCCATCCGAGCAGGTGCCGTCTCGACCTCGAGTAACGCCGCGAGCGCCACATAATCCTCGCGATAGCCTTCCCGACGCGCCAAACGCATCCGCAAGGCATTGGCGGCGTTATCTCGCGCCATCTCGACCCATCGCGCGGCGAGACCGCGTTGTGCATGCCGTAACCTGACACTACGACCCGCCAGCGTGCCGAGCGCATCGGCGAGCGGCTCGGCATCCTCTAGCGCGAGACTCGTATAGATTTCCGGTGGCGGGGTCTGCTCGTGATAGTACTGAACGATAAACGAGGACAGGGCCTCGGCAGGCTCAGCGAGTAAAGCCTGCGGAAAGTAACTCGACGTGCCGAGGCTACGACCGCCACGCACGGGCATGACGCTGATGCCGTAGCCGCCCGGATCGCCGGTGATCGCAAAGATATCGGCGTCGCGCTCGTCATCCGCTGCCACGACCTGCTGCGACTGCAACTCCTTGATCGCAGCGATCTGGTCGCGAAGCGAGGCCGCTCGCTCGAACTCGAGGCGTTGCGATGCCGCTTCCATTCGATCGGCAAGCTCGCGTAACACCTCGTCATTGCGTCCTTCGAGCACACGGACCGCTGCTGACACATCGCGTGTGTAGTCCTGCTGCCCGATGAGCCCGACACACGGCGCAGAGCAACGCCCGATCTGATACTGCAGGCAAGGACGACTGCGATGCGCGAAATAACTGTCGCGACATGGCCGCAGGCGAAATACCTTTTGAAGATAATGCAGCGACTCGGAGACCGCGCCGGCATTCGGATAGGGACCAAAGAAACGGCCGGGCACATTACGACTGCCACGATAAACCGACAGCCGCGGAAACTCGTGATCGTCGCTCAACCACAGATACGGAAAACTCTTGTCGTCCCGAAGCACCACGTTGTACTTCGGATGCAGTGCTTTGATGAGATTGTGCTCGAGCAACAACGCTTCGGTTTCCGAGCGCGTGACCGTCACTTCCATCGACGCGATCTGTGCAACCAGGGCCTGCACTTTCGGGTGCACATTCGAGGGCACGAAGTAACTGCCAACACGATCACGCAAGCTCTTCGCTTTGCCCACATAGAGCAGCAAACCATCGGCCGCAAACATCCGGTAGACACCCGGCCGCCGCGGCAAGCTCGCCACGAAACCGCGGGCATCGAAACCGCTCACCGTGACAAAACCTCCGCTCGCTGCAAGACGGCGAGGAACATCTCGCGCGTCAGCCGGCGCGTCTGCGTGTTGTAGCGACTGCAGTGATACGAATCGATCAGCCACCCGCCATTCGCGAGTCGGTGCTCTGCGGCATGGGCAAATCGATAAGCGCTGCGTGGCTCACCGAGCGCATCGAGGATCGCATCGTGCGCAATGCGACCGAGCGCCAGTACGACGCGTAGCTTGCGGTGCTGTTCGAATTCAGCCTTCAGCCAAGCGTTGCACTCGCGCGCCTCAGCGGGCGTCGGCTTGTTGGCAGGCGGTAGGCATTTAACGGCATTGGTAATACGCACGCCGTGTAGCCGCAAACCATCCTCACGCGATTCGGAAATCGCTGAGCTTGAGACACCGACGGCATGTAAGGTCTCGTAGAGCAGAATCCCAGCGTGATCGCCCGTGAACGGGCGACCGGTACGATTCGCGCCGTGCATGCCAGGAGCGAGACCCACGATGAGCCAACGTGGGTCCGCGTCACCGAAAGCCGGTACCGGCGCAGCGTGGTATCCCGGAAACTTACGCCCCGAGTCCTCGCGAAAATCGGCCAATCGCGGACAGCGTCGACAAGAGGGGTCGAACGTACGACAGGCCGAGCTCATGGCTTAATCGTTCATGTGACGGATGATCGCGTCACCGAAGCCGGAGCAACTCATCAACTTGGCACCCGGAATCAACTGCTGCATCGCCTCTTCCACGTTTCGACGCGCCGCGAGTTCACGCTTGCTAGCGCGAATCGCCTCACGAAGTCTTGCCAGATCGTACGTCAATTCCTTGGCTGCGATGGTGTTCGCCACGCCCTTGATGATGAGATCAGCCGCTTCCGTCCACTTGAGATAACGCAGCATCATTTCAGCGGAAAGAATGATCGAGCCGGGATTGACCCGATCCTTGCCGGCAAAGCCCGGTGCCGTGCCATGCGTCGCCTCGAAGACGGCCAGCCCATGCCCAATGTTGCCGCCCGGCGCGATGCCGATGCCACCGACCTGCGCGGCGAGCGCATCGGAGATGTAATCGCCGTTCAGGTTCAAGGTGGCGATCACGTCGTACTCTTCCGGTCGCAGCAGAACCTGCTGCAGGAAGTTGTCGGCGATCACATCCTTGATGACGATGTCCTTGCCGGTGATGGGATTACGGAAGCTCATCCACGGACCGCCACCAAACTCGGTCGCGCCGAACTCGTCCTTCGCCAACTGGTAGCCCCAGTTGCGGAAGGCGCCTTCGGTGTACTTCATGATGTTGCCCTTGTGCACGAGCGTCACCGATACACGATCGTTTTCGATCGCGTACTGGATCGCCATGCGGATCAAGCGCTGACTGCCTTCCTTCGATACAGGCTTGATCCCGATGCCGGAGCTTGCCGGAAAGCGAATACCCTTCGCCTGCAACTCCGCCTGCAAGAAGTGAATCAAGCGCTGCACTTCGTTGGAGCCCGCCGGATATTCGATACCCGCGTAGATATCTTCGGTGTTTTCGCGAAACACGACCATGTCGGTCAAGGACGCATCCTGCATGGGTGTGGCGACGCCCGGGAAGTATCGGATCGGTCGCACGCAGGCGTAGAGATCCAACGTTTGGCGCATCACCACATTGAGCGAACGGATACCGCCACCGATCGGCGTGCCCAAGGGACCTTTGATCGAGACGACAAACTCACGAAGCGCATGCAGCGATTCGTCCGGGAACCACGTTCCACAGACCTTATTCCCCTTCTCGCCCGCAAAGATCTCCATCCACTCGATACGACGACGATCGCCGTACGCTTTCGCGACCGCGGCATCCACCACCTTGCGCATCACCGGCGTGATGTCGACACCGATACCATCACCCTCAATGAACGGGATGATCGGACGATCTGGGACGTTAAGGCTGCCGTCCGCATTGACCGTGATGCGAGTGCCGTTTGCCGGCACCCGGATGAACTCGTACTTCATGAAAAATCCGCGCCCTTGAACCTTCGAAGGGCGCGGATTCTAACCGAGGGCGACAGAATCAAGCGACGGCGAATTGCTCCTCTTCCGTCGATCCCTTCATGGCCGTGACCGAGGACCGGCCTGCCGAAACGGTTTGGGTGACATCGTCGAAATAGCCCGCGCCGACTTCGCGCTGATGCTTAGTGGCCGTGTAACCGTCTTTCTCTGCCGCAAACTCGGCTTGCTGCAGATTCACGTACGCCGACATCTGCGACTCGCGATATCCCTTAGCCAACTGGAACATCGAGAAGTTCAGTGCGTGGAAACCCGCAAGCGTGATGAACTGGAATTTGTAACCCATCGCGCCGAGCTCACGTTGAAACTTTGCGATCGTGGCGTCGTCCAGTTTTTTCTTCCAGTTGAATGACGGCGAACAGTTGTAGGCCAGTAACTTGCCCGGGTACTTCGCGTGGATCGCTTCAGCGAAGTGCTTCGCCTCGGTCAGATCCGGAGTACCCGTTTCGCACCAAAGTAAATCAGCGTACGGCGCGTAAGCGAGACCGCGAGCAATCGCTTGGTCGAGTCCGGCGCGCACGTAGAAGAATCCCTCCGAGGTTCGACCGCGACTCGCGTCGATGAAGGGACGATCACGCTCGTCGACGTCAGCCGTCAGGAGATTGGCACTCTCGGCATCGGTACGCGCCACCAAGATCGTGGGCACGTCACACACGTCAGCGGCCAAGCGAGCGGCAACGAGTTTGTTCACCGCTTCTTGCGTCGGGACGAGCACCTTACCGCCCATGTGACCGCACTTTTTCGCTGACGAGAGTTGATCCTCGAAGTGCACCCCGGCGGCGCCTGCTTCGATCATGCCCTTCATCAGTTCGAAGGCGTTCAACACACCGCCAAAGCCCGCCTCGGCGTCCGCCACGATCGGCTGCAGCCAATCGATCGAATCGTCGCCCTCGGCATGATGCAACTGATCCGCGCGGAGCAAGGTGTTGTTGATGCGTCGAACCACCTGCGGAACGGAGTTGGCCGGATACAGCGATTGATCCGGATACATCTCACCCGCGAGGTTGGCGTCACCGGCGACCTGCCAGCCCGAGAGATAGATGGCTTTCAGCCCTGCGCGCACCTGCTGCATCGCCTGATTGCCCGTCAACGCACCGAGCGCATTGACGTACGGCTGGGTGGCCATATTGCGCCACAGCTTTTCGGCGCCGAGGCGTGCTAGCGAATGCTCGATCGCCACCGTGCCCCGCAGACGCACGACATCTTGCGCACTGTAACCACGCTGCACGCCATTCCAGCGTGGGCTCGTGGACCATTCTCGTTGCAATTCGTCGGCAGTTTTTAAGGGCATGGGAATCCTCACTCGGTCTTTAGGGGGTAGGTCGAAGGTCAGGCAAGCTCGCGGTAAGCCGCGAGCGTCAAGAACGTGGCGAATTCGGGCGCCGTGGTGATCTCATCGAGCAGCGCCGCGGCCTCGGTGTACTTTCCGGCAACGAAAGCCGCTTCGCCCAATGCTTCTCGCAGACGAGCGACTTCCGCGCGCAACTCCTGCCGGAACAAGTCAGCCGTCACCTTGCGCCCATCGGCTAGCACGCCACCGGGGTGACGAATCCACTGCCATATCTGTGCGCGGGAAATTTCCGCGGTGGCAGCATCTTCCATCAAATTATTGATAGGCACACAACCGTTCCCGCAAAGCCAGGCGGCCATGTATTGCAGCGATACGCTCACGTTATCGCGCAGACCGTCAGCGGTGATCGAGCCTTCCGGCACTCGTAGCAAGTCATCAGCCGAAACCGTGACGTCATCACGCAAGCGGTGTACTTGATTGGGTGTCGGCATCAATCGATCGAACACTTCCATCGCAATCGGCACGAGCGCTGGGTGCGCTACCCAAGTTCCATCATGCCCGTCACCGGCCTCTCGCTCTTTGTCGGCGCGGACCTTCGCGAGCGCAGCGTCGTTGGCCACCGGATCGTTTTTGATCGGGATCTGCGCGGCCATGCCGCCCATGGCGAAAGCACCACGACGATGACAGGTCCGGATGCAAAGCAACGAGTAAGAGCGCATGAAATGCGTCGTCATGGTGACGAGGCGACGCTCGGGCAGAAGGAAGTCGGCGCGTTTCGCGAACTTTTTGATGAAGCTGAAGATGTAATCCCACCGACCGCAGTTGAGGCCCACGATGTAGTCGCGCAATTCGAACAGGATTTCATCCATCTCGAACGCGGCCAAGATCGTCTCGATCAACACCGTACACTTGATGGTGCCGTGCGCTAGACCCAAACGCCGCTCGGCAAAGTCGAAGACCTCGGCCCACAAGCGCGCCTCACGATGGCTCTCCATCTTCGGGAGATAAAAATAGGGTCCGGTCGCGCGGGCGGCCAACTCGCTGTGGTTGTGGAAAAGATAGAGCCCGAAATCGACGAGCGCGCCAGGCACAGGCTTACCCGAGGCCAGCAGATGCTTCTCCTCGAGATGCCAACCACGAGGTCTGACGAACAACACCGCAACCTGCGCATTCAACGCATAGCGCTTGCCCTCGGGACTCGTGAAATCAATGCGGCGCGCAACCGCATCACGAAGATTCGCTTGACCCGAAATCACGTTATCCCACGACGGCGCGAGCGAGTCCTCGCAGTCGGCCATGAATACTTTGGCGCCACAGTTGAGCGCGTTGATGATCATCTTGCGATCAGTCGGACCCGTGATCTCGACCCGGCGATCTTGTAAGTCCGCTGGAATCGGGGCGACCTTCCAGTCACCTTCGCGAATGGAACGAGTCTCAGCCAAAAAGTCCGGCATCTCGCCGGCGTCTAGGCGGGCCTGTCGCTGCTCACGGGCACGCAGCAACTGCTCGACACGCGGTCCGAAGCGGGCAACGAGCTCGGCTAAAAACTCGATGGCAGCCGGAGTCAGGATGCCCTCATCGGCCGGACGTTCAGCCACACCCGGGGCAAGTTCGAGTCGGTAGGAGCTCATCGGCGATTCTCATGGACAGAGGGGACGATTGAACTCTAGCGGTATTGGTGAGAGTATTTACACAATAGAAATTTCACAGTGTGAATTTCACCTATGGCTGGATTGCTGCGACAAGGACATTTTCTCGGCTCCAAATTGCGCAGCCTTCGCAAGCGTAATGGCCTGACTCTGGATGAGGTTTCTGCGCGCTGCGTTCAGTTGAACTCGGAGCATGCGCCGTCCGTCTCCTATCTGAGCATGGTCGAAACCGGCAAGCGGGTCCCCTCAGCCCAGATGCTGCAGGTGCTCGCACAGGTCTTCGGCAAGGATGTGGGTTGGTTTCTCGATCGCACCGAGGCACAACCAGCAAGCCCTCCGCGCAAGGGCCGAGGCGGCGTGGCTACCGTGATGCCTCTCGAGCCTGCCTTCCTCTTCTCCAAAGAATTGCTGCAGTCGGCGCTGCCGGAACTATTGGCTCAAACCGGAACCAGCGGCCGACAATTTGCTCGCCTACTCGTCCGCGTCTGGCAGGAAGCGAGGCAGAACGACTTTCCTGACATCGAACGCGCTGCCGAATCAGTCGGCCGGCGACGAATGCCGCTAGGGCTCGACGACATACTCAAAATCGTTGCCGACCTAGGACTCACCATTCGTTGGACCGAAGAAGATCGGCGCAACCCGCAATCCAAACTCTTGCGCGCTCGGTTCGAAGCACCGGGCACGATCGTCATCAATCGGCGCTTACGTGGCCAAGAAGCCCGCCTCAAATACACCCTCGCCTTTTTCATCGGCCACAAAATCCTGCACGGCGCTGACGGTGTTGTACCGCCGCACAGCGTCACGGGCGCCACAGTTGAGGAGCCGACAACGGTTGATGCCGCCGCGATGGCGCCGCGTGATGTTCTGCTCGCCTGGCGCGATTTCGAGTGCAGCGCCTTTGCGGGTGCATTGCTGTGCCCGAAGCAACCGCTACGCCAATTCCTAGTCCGCGAACACCATGAGATTGCCGCCTGCGAGAAGCTCGGCGTGACGCCAGCGGTCATGATGCGCCGCATGACGGCTGTATCACCCTACCGACACTGGCATTTCTTTGATGGGTATTCGCCAGGGTTCTTGCGTGCCGTCTATCGCGGCAATGGCATCCCCTTGCCTTGGGGCAACATGAGCCTCGTACCAGACCCCTGCCCTAATTGGGCCGTCTTCCGACTGCTGCGCGATACGCCTGAATCACGTGCGGCGGAGCATAAGCCGGTCTCGCAGATCTCGATCATGCGTGATGGGGGCGAGCCCAAGCTGTATTGCTGTCACTCTCTGCGAACGCAGGATGCGGCCGACGTATCGCATGTTCTGTCAGTCGGGGTCGATCTCGCTCCGGCGCTAGAGGCACAAGGCCATGACGCACGCGCCTTGATTACGGCAATCGACGAGAGTTGCCGTCGCGGTAAAGGGGTTGGCAAGGTTCCACCAGAAGCAGCCGCCGCCATTCGCACCGCGAGTCACGTCCTCAACATCGCTTGGGTTGCTCGCGCACTCGAATCACCGGCGAGCGTCATCTGTCCGCGTAGCAGCGGTTGCCCGCGCGAGGTCAGCTGCGGCGACGCTCCGCCCGCGCGCGATCTGCGACCAACATCGCGAGTTCCAGCGACTGCTCGTAGTTAAGGCGCGGATCCACGGTGGATTTGTAAGCTCGCTGTAGGTCGGAATCCGACAGGCCACGAGCACCGCCCGTGCACTCCGTGACGTTCTCGCCCGTCAGCTCAATGTGAACACCACCCAGATGGGAGCCAAGATCCTGATGGATGCGGAAGCTCAACTCGAGCTCTTTCAAAATATTCTCAAAGCGGCGGGTCTTTAACCCACTCTGGCTGTTCTCGGTGTTGCCGTGCATCGGATCGCAGACCCACAGAACCGAATGACCCGTTGCACGAACGGCCTGTATGGCCTTCGGCAAGGCCGTTTCGATGTCCTTCGCGCCGAAGCGATGAATCAGTGCCAGTTTGCCCGGCACGTTCTGCGGATTCAGCGTCGTGACGAGACGCTGTAACCAACCCGCATCCATCGCCGTACCGATCTTAATGCCGATCGGGTTCGCGATGCCTCGGCAGTACTCGACGTGCGCACCATCGAGCTGCGCCGTACGCATACCGATCCAAGGCATGTGGGTAGAGAGGTTGTACCAACGCTGAGAGCGTGGAATGAAACGGGTCTGCGCCTGCTCGTAGTGCAGGATGAGCGCTTCGTGACTCGAGTAGAACTCGGCACGCAGTGCTTGATGAACCTCTTTGGCGCTGATCGTCTCGAAAAATTCCAAACCGTCGGCCACCGACGCGACGATCCGCTCGTACTCGGCCTTCAGCGGTGAATGCCCGACGAACCCCAAATCCCAATATTCCGGGTGATGCAGATCGGCAAAACCGCCATCGATCAGCGCACGAACAAAATTGAGTGTCAGCGCTGCGCGCTCATAGCCACGCAACAAAAGGCTCGGGTCCGGCTGGCGCGCCTCCGGTGTGAATTCGGCTTGATTGACGATGTCGCCCCGGTAGGACGGCAGGGTCACACCATCGCGTGTTTCGGTATCGGCAGAGCGCGGCTTGGCATACTGACCGGCCATGCGTCCGACGCGGATGATCGGTTTCTTCATACCGTGCGTCAGCACGAGGCTCATCTGCAACAAGATCTTCAAACGCGTGGCGATCTTGTCCGACTGGCAATCGTCAAAACTCTCGGCGCAATCACCGCCCTGCAGCAGGAAGCTCTCGCCACGCTGGGCGGCAGCCATCTCCTCGCGCAGTCGCTCGACCTCCCAGGACACCACGATCGGCGGCAGACGCGACAATTGAGCGACCGCCTCGAGCAATGCGGCTTGGTCGGGATACGACGGCTGCTGCTGCGCGGGTCTCGTCTGCCAACTGGTCGGATTCCAAGCCTGATGTTCTGGAGTTTTCATGACTCCCTGATTCTATGCTGATTTAACGGCTTTTTCCGCTGTTTTCGCTTCCTGCCACAGCGCTTCCCAAGTATCGAGGTCCAATTGCTCCAAGACCAAACCGCGGTCGCGCGCGATAAGTTCCATGTGTCGGAAGCGACTTTCGAACTTGGCATTCGCCGAGCGCAGTGCCGCCTCAGGGTCAAGCTTGAGGTGTCGCGCCCAATTGGCCACTACGAAAAGCAGGTCGCCGAGCTCCTCACTCTGACGCTCGACCGACTGCCGCTCACGCAAGGTCTCTTCGAACTCGGCCAGTTCCTCATCGAGCTTTGCTCGCATGTAAGACGCGTCCGGCCAGTCGAAATGCACTCGTGCGGCCCGCTTACCGAGCTTAACGGCACGCGTTAGAGCCGGTAGCGCACGCGCGACTCCATCGAGAGTGCCCTGCTCGCCGGCCTGGGCGCGCTCGTTTTGCTTGTAGCCCTCCCATGCGCGAGTTTGCTCATCCGCGGTCAAAGTTTGCTGACTACCGAACACATGCGGATGACGTCTCACCAATTTGTCAGCGATCGCGCGCGCCACTTCGTCAAAATCGAACTGGCCCGATTCCTCGGCAATACGCGCAAGGAATACGACTTGATAGAGCAGATCGCCGAGCTCATCGCGCACGGCTGCAGGGTCATCTCGTTCGATGGCATCGGCGACCTCGTACGCTTCTTCGAGCGTGTGAGGGACGATGCTGCGCATCGTCTGCTCGAGATCCCAGGCACAACCACCTTGTGGGTCTCGCAAACGACGCATGACGGCTAGCAGTTGCTCCATCGACATCTCAACGATCCTCACCGCGCAACACGCGATACAACGTCAACAACATGCCCGCTGTCGCACCCCAGATGTGATGCGGACCAAAAGGCACATCCGTTAATTCGATTTCGGCGCCCCGAAAATGACGTCGGCGCCGAACGTGGTTTCGCTCATCGAGTAGATGACGCAGCGGCATCTCGAACACCTCCGCCACTTCAGCGGGATCGAGTTGCAGATCGAAACCCGGGCGAATGAACCCGACGACCGGTGTCACTCGGTAGCCACTGATGATGAGGTGATCGGGCAGGAAGCCCGCTAATTCGATACGAGTACGCGGTAAACCGATTTCCTCCTCGGTTTCGCGCAGCGCCGCGCTCGTGATGTCACGATCGGTCGGATCGACCCGGCCACCCGGAAAACTGATTTGCCCTGGATGCTGAGACAGGTGATCTGCGCGGCGGGTCAACAAAATGGTGAGGCCGCTATCGTGCTCCACGATCGGCACCAAGACCGCCGCGGGCGTCGGTTGCTCGGGAAAAGAGTCGCGCAGTTCTTGGCGGCGCTCCGGTGTCAGCGAGCCATAGCGCCAGTCCTCGCGCGGCATAGCACAAGGCTCACGCAGCAGCTGCTCGCAGATACGTGCCTTCAGCGCCGCATCATCGAGTGAAACCAGATCAAGGGAATTCATGGGTTATCATGCGCATTCTACTCCATCCAGCCGGTCCCATCCGAATGTCACTCGACGCACTCGATGCTCTCTCTCCCCTCGATGGGCGCTACGCCAAAAGCACAGCCCCGTTGCGTGCGTACCTGTCGGAAGGCGCTCTGATTCGCGAACGAATTCGCATCGAAGCCGACTGGCTCATTTTTCTCGCAGACGCACGTCCCACAGGCCTGCCTGCCGCGGCACAGATCACTCGAGCCCTGCGCGATGTCGCGACCGAACTCTCTAAATCGCCACCCGCCACAGCGGCAACGGCCGTCAAGGCGATCGAGCAGCGCACGAATCATGATGTGAAAGCGGTCGAGTACTACGTGCGCGATCAACTGGCATCCGCCGGCGCATCGCCCGAGGTTCTGGAACTCGTCCACGTCGGTTGTACCTCGGAAGACATCAACAATCTGGCTTATGCACGTTTGCTGCGCGATGCGCGCGTGGTGTTGCTCAACGAGTTTCGCGCCATCGAAACGCAGTTGCAGCAGTTTGCGACAGTGCATGCAGAGCTGCCGATGCTCTCGCGTACGCACGGCCAAACGGCTAGCCCGACGACACTCGGTAAAGAATGGGCGAACGTAGCGGCTCGCCTCAGTCGCGGCATCGATCGCTGGAACGCTGTTGCCGTGCTCGGCAAGTGGAATGGCGCCGTCGGCAACTTCAACGCGCATCTGGCGGCCGCTCCACAGGATGACTGGGCCGCGCTGTCGCGCCGCTTTGTCGAGTCTATGGGACTCACTCACAACGCGCTCACGACTCAAATCGAGCCTCACGATTGGATCGGGGAATACGCTGACGCACTCGCTGCTCTCGATGTCGTGCTCGTCGATTTCTCGCGCGATGTTTGGGGCTACATCAGCTTGGGATATTTGAAGCAGCGCGCCGTCGCCGGTGAGGTCGGCTCATCGACGATGCCGCACAAGGTGAATCCGATCGACTTCGAGAACGCCGAGGGCAATCTCGGCATCGCCAACGCGTTGCTGCGACATTTCGCCGATAAGCTGCCGATTTCAAGATGGCAGCGCGACCTGACGGACTCCACCGTGCTTCGAAATGTGGGCGTGGCGCTCGGACACGTCTTGGTCGCCCTCCGCGCTCTGCAGCGCGGCCTAGGTAAAGTCGAACCCGATCCAGCGCGCATGGCTGTCGATCTCGCTGACGCTTGGGAGGTGCTCGGCGAGGCCGTTCAGACCGTCTTGCGCGCACACGGCGTCCCGAACGGCTACGAGCTGCTGAAGGACTTCACCCGCGGACGCCGCGTCGACGGTATCGCCTATCGTGATTTCGTCGCGACGCTGCCCATCGACGAAGCGGCTAAGTCACGCCTCGCTGCCATGACGCCGGCGAGTTACCTCGGATTGGCCACACGCCTCGCCCAGGGCGGTTGAACGTGGCGCGATGAAGGTCGTCGTCGGTCTCTCGGGCGGGGTCGACTCAGCAGTCGCGGCGCTGCGACTGCGTCGCGAGGGGCATGAGCTTCAAGGCTTGTTCATGGCCAACTGGGCCGAGGACGACGCCTACTGCACGATCGCGGAGGATTATCAGGACGCACGCGCGGTCTGCCGCGAACTTGATATTCCTCTGCACCGAGTCGATTTCGCCGATGCCTATCGGCAACGCGTTTTCGATTACTTCCTAACCGAGTATCGCGCTGGCAGAACACCCAACCCCGATGTGTTGTGTAACCGCGAAATTAAGTTCGGCGTCTGCCTCGAACATGTGCGTCGCCTCGGCGGCGAACGGTTCGCGACCGGACACTACGCGCGCCGCGTCGAAGGCATAGATCGGGTCGAACTGCACAAAGCGGTCGATTTGGATAAGGATCAGTCGTACTTCTTACACGCCTTAGAGCTGCCACAATTAAAAGCGGCGTTGTTTCCGCTGGGCGACTCGCGCAAAGCGGAGGTTCGGGCCGAGGCTCGAGCGGCGGGACTGCCGGTTTACGACAAGCCCGACAGCACCGGAATCTGCTTCATCGGCGAGCGACCCTTTCGTGAATTCCTCGCGCAGTATGTGATCGAGAAACCCGGTCCTATCGAAACGGCCGAGGGCGAGCACATCGGAACGCATCGTGGACTCGCCTTCTACACGCTCGGGCAGCGCGGCGGGCTCGAGATCGGCGGACGACGTGGTCATGAAGAAGCACCCTGGTACGTCGCACGCAAGGATCTCGCGCGTAACGTGTTGATCGTCGTTCAAGGGCACGATCACCCTTTGATGCAGACGCACTGGGTCAAGACCGGACCGATGCACTGGCTCATCGACTCGCCGGCAGCGCCCTTCAGTGCGACGGTCAAGCTGCGTTACCGACAGCCGGACCAACCCTGCCGCGTCGAGCCACAAGTCGACGGCAGCATCGAGTTGCGGTTCGACGTAGCGCAGCGGGCTGTCACGCCCGGACAGTTCGCCGTTCTGTATCAGGGCACGCGCTGTCTGGGCGGCGCGGTCATCGAATCGCTATAATTTGATTTCGTTTTTTGCCCAGTTCACCTGTTTCCGGGGGTTTCCGATGGCTGACAGTTACCGCGCGCGCAAGTCACTGAAAGTAGGCTCGCGTTCCTACGAGATGTGGAGTCTCGCCGCGCTGCCGCAGAAGAAAGTGGCACGACTGCCCTACTCGCTCAAGATTTTGCTCGAGAACCTGCTGCGGTTCGAAGATGGCGTGAACGTCACGCGCAAAGACATCGACGCCCTGCTCAACTGGAAAGCCAGTGCCACCCCTGATTACGAGATTTCCTTCACTCCCGCACGTGTGATCATGCAGGACTTCACCGGCGTGCCCTGCGTGGTGGACCTTGCCGCCATGCGTGAAGCCATTCGTAAGCTCGGCGGAGATCCGCAGAAAGTAAACCCGCTTGCGCCGGCGGAATTGGTCATCGACCACTCGGTGCAAGTGGACCATTACGGCGCAGCCGATTCACTGGCGAAGAACACGAAAATCGAATTCCAACGCAACGGCGAACGCTATTCGTTCCTGCGTTGGGGACAGACCGCTTTCCGTAATTTCAAAGTCGTCCCGCCGAACACCGGCATCGTGCACCAGGTCAACCTCGAGTTCCTCGGCCGCGTCGTGTTCGAAAACAAGGATGGCAAGAAACTGCAGGCTTACCCTGACACGCTCGTCGGCACCGACTCGCACACCACCATGATCAATGGTCTCGGCGTGCTTGGCTGGGGCGTGGGCGGCATCGAGGCGGAAGCGGCGATGCTCGGACAACCGGTCACCATGCTCATCCCGCAGGTCGTCGGCTTCAAACTCACGGGTCAGCTGCAACCGGGTGCGACGGCTACCGATCTCGTGCTCACCGTCACGGAAATGCTGCGCAAGAAAGGCGTCGTCGAGAAGTTCGTCGAATACTTTGGTGACGGCCTTGCGAACTTACCGCTCGCCGATCGCGCCACGATTGCCAACATGGCGCCGGAATATGGCAGCACCTGCGGCATCTTCCCGATCGACGAAGAAACCCTTCGCTATCTCGAGCTCTCGGGCCGCAGCAAACAGCAGATCGCGCTGGTCGAGGCCTATGCGAAGGCGCAGGGCATGTGGCGCTACAACGGCGCGCCGCAAGCCGACTACACCGACGTGCTTGAACTGGATCTGAGCACCGTCGAGCCCTCACTCGCGGGCCCCAAGCGTCCGCAGGATCGCGTTCCGCTGCGCTCGCTCAAACAGGTTTACGGCAAAACTCACGCGCAGATGGCCGAGGAGCGAGCCAAGAAAAACCCCTCTGCCAAAGGCGTTGGCAAAGTTACCGGCAAGCAAAGTTTCGAGGTCAAAGATGGCGCGGTGCTCATCGCGGCCATCACGAGCTGCACCAACACCTCCAACCCGTCAGTCATGCTCGGCGCAGCCTTGCTCGCGCGCAACGCCGCTGCAAAAGGCTTGAAAGCGAAACCCTGGGTCAAAACCAGTCTCTCGCCGGGTTCAAAGGTCGTCACCGACTACCTCACCAAGGCCAAACTACTCGACGACTACGCCAAGGTCGGTTTCTACGTCACCGGCTACGGTTGCATGACGTGTATCGGCAACTCCGGACCGTTGAAGCCCGAGATCTCAGCGGCGGTCAAAGCCGGTGATGTCATCGCGACCTCAGTGCTCTCGGGCAATCGTAACTTCGAAGGCCGTGTGCATCCGGAAGTCAAAATGAACTTCCTCGCCTCGCCGCCGCTCGTCGTTGCTTACGCACTCGCCGGCACCACCGATATCGATTTGAACAGCGAACCGCTCGGCAACGACCGCAATGGCAAGCCGGTATTCCTCAAAGATATTTGGCCGTCCCCGCAAGAAGTGGCGGAAACGGTTCGCGCTTCGATCGACTCGAAGATGTTCCGTGGCAGCTACGGCGACGTATTTGCAGGTGATGCCAACTGGCGCGCCATCAAGGTGCCGGCAGGTAAGCTCTACACTTGGGACGAGAAGTCGACCTACGTGCGTAATCCGCCGTACTTCGACGGGATGCAAATGCAGCCGCGACCGGTTCAGCCGATCAAGGCCGCGCGTGCCTTGGCACTGCTCGGCGATTCGGTCACGACCGATCACATCTCACCCGCTGGCGACATCGCACGCGGCAGCCCGGCTGCCAAGTATCTCGAAGCCCATGGCGTTGAAAAGGCGGACTTCAACTCGTATGGCGCGCGCCGTGGCAACCACGAAGTCATGATGCGCGGTACCTTCGCCAACATTCGCCTTCGTAACTTGCTGGCTCCGGGCACCGAAGGCGGCGTCACCGTCCACTTGCCCACCAACGAGACGATGTCCATCTACGATGCGTCGATGAAGTATCAGGCGGCAGGTACCGCACTCGTGGTCCTGGCTGGCAAAGAATACGGTACGGGCTCCTCGCGCGACTGGGCCGCCAAGGGCACGATGCTGCTGGGCGTCAAAGCCGTGATCGCCGAGAGTTTCGAGCGCATCCACCGCTCGAATCTCATTGGCATGGGCGTCATCCCCTGTCAGTTCATGAATGGTCAGAGCGCGCAATCTTTGGGCCTCACCGGTCGCGAGATCTTTGACTTCGGTGATCTGAAGAACGCCGAGGCGCGCACGGTCAAAGTCACCGCTACTCCGGAAAACGGTGGCAAGCCCATCGTGTTCGAAGTACGCATTCGTATCGATACGCCGAAGGAGCGCGACTACTACCGCCACGGCGGCATCCTGCAGTACGTCTTGCGCCAACTCGCTGTCAGCGGCGGGAAAGGCAAGTCCAAGCCGAAGAAGAAGGCCAAGAGCAAGACGTCGGCAAAGACGAAGACCAAAGTCAAAACGAAGACAAAAGCCAAGGCTAAGACCCCAGTCAAAGCAAAGACGAAGCCGCCGGCGCGAGCGAAGAAAACCGCTCGTAAGGTAGCGCGTCGCGGCAAGTAACAGCGAGCAGGCTCGCGTGGACGTTCTCGATCATCCGCGCGAGCCTGCCCCTTTACTCGTCTTCTTCGATCTCGACGGAACGATCACCCGTCGAGACACTCTCTCGGGCTACGTCACCGGATTTGCACTGCGCCATCCGCTGCGACTGATTCGTTTCATCGGCGTTCTGCCTGACATTCTGCGCTTCGTGTTGGATCGCGATCGCGGCCGACTCAAGGGCGCCTTGATCTCGAAAATCCTGGGTGGCGTTGCGCGCGACACCATCGAGTCATGGAATCGACATTACGTACCCGAGTTACTGAGGCGCGGGGTCTTCGCCGAGGCACTCACGGCGATCGAACGTCATCGCCACGCCGGAGATCATCTCGTGCTGATGTCGGCCACGGTAGATCTCTATGTTCCCGCGATTGCCGAAGCCCTGGGTTTCAGTGAGTTCATTTGCACTCCCGTACGCTGGCGTGATGACGACAGGCTCGATGGCCAACTCGCCGCCGCCAATGTGCGTGACGTCGAAAAGGCGCGCCAGCTCAAACAACTTGCATTGCGCCATCCGGGAAAGCGCTTGGTAGGCTATGGCAACTCGACACCCGATCTCGACCACCTGAAGCTCGTAGATCGCGCGGTGTTGATCAACCCCGGCAAGCGTTTGCGCAAGGCTGCCAGCAAACTTCCGGTCGAGTTTAAGTATTGGTCATAATTTCCTGTTTTAAAAGGACTTAAAATGGCGAAGTTCACATTTCCTAAGATCGCTCCATCGGAGATCGAGCCCACTCCCAGAGAGCTCGGCACGCCGCCGACATCGCGCCGAGAGGTGTTAACGGGGCTCGTTGCTGGAGCCGGCGCCACCCTACTCGCCGAGTCCGCCATCGCACAGCCCGCCACCGTCAGCGCCCGCAGTGCAGCGACTCCCGTGGCGCCACCGAGCTTTCGCAGAAACCCGCGCTGGTCGGTGAGTGAGGCGCCCAACACTTGGGAAGAAATCACGACCTACAACAATTTTTATGAGTTCGGTCTCGATAAGTCCGATCCATCCGAACGCTCTGGCTCGTTCAAGCCGAGACCCTGGTCGGTAGAGATCGCGGGCGAAGCCGCCAAGACAGGTCGGTACACACTGGAGGACATCCTGAAGCCGCATGCGCTCGAGGAGCGGATCTATCGCTTCCGCTGCGTCGAGGCATGGTCTCGCGTCGTTCCTTGGCTCGGCATCCCCTTAAGAGACGTGCTGGCACGCTTCGAGCCAAATTCACGTGCCAAGTTTGTTGAGTTCACGACGCTACTCGATCCCAAACAGTTTCCCGGACAGCGATCACGCGTCATCGATTGGCCTTACGTCGAAGGGCTGCGTATCGATGAGGCGATGCATCCTCTGACGTTGTTGACGGTCGGCCTGCACGGGCGCTGGCTACCGAACCAGAGCGGCGCGCCACTACGCCTGATCGTGCCTTGGAAGTACGGGTTCAAGAGCATCAAATCGATCGTGCGAATTCGTTTTGTCGAGAAGCAACCCGCCACGAGCTGGAACAAGGCGGCTCCCGACGAATATGGTTTCTATGCCAACGTGAATCCCACCGTCGATCATCCCCGCTGGAGCCAAGCGAAGGAGCGTCGCCTCGGGGGAAGCTTGTTTGGCTCGCGTATCGACACGCTACCCTTTAATGGCTACGCCAACGAAGTCGCAGCGCTCTACCGTGGACTCGACTTGCGTCGATTTTATTGATGACCGTCACGTCGGGCCCGCATCTGACTCGGCGTGGCGTCGAGCAACTCGCCTTGCTCATAGCGCTCGTGCCAATCACCTGGATGGCCATCGCGCTATTCGAGATCGCCGGTCAATCGCTCGGTCCTAACCCCAGCCGCGAACTTTTGCACAGTAGCGGCAAGACGGCGCTCAATTCACTGTGGCTGACGCTGGCGATGCGCCCGTTACAGGAATTGACCGGACGAATCGAATTTTTGTGGTGTCGACGAGTTGCGGGGCTCACGAGCTTCGCGTACGCCACCTTGCATTTATTCGTTTATGCGATCCTCGAACTCGGTCTCGACTGGAGCGATCTTGGCGCGGAGATCGCCAAACGTCCGTTCATCATCGTGGGTTTGATCGCTTTGATCGGCATGCTCCCAATGGCGGCAACCTCCACCGATCGGGCGATGCGCCGCATGGGGCGCCGCTGGCAGCGATGGCATGCGGCGATTTACCCAGTCGCGATTCTGGCCGTCTGGCATTACTACTGGCAGGTTAAGCTCGACATCACCGAGCCTTTGATTTACGCAGCGACGTTGGCCGCGCTGCTTGGGTATCGGCTACATCGAACACGTCATCGACGTCGTTCGATCTAACGAAACACCCACTGCGGCACAAATTGCCAACCGTGCGTCAGCGCTCGATCGAGTTCTCGCCACTTCGGACTAACGGCTTCTACTGCTCGCCAATAGCGATCCGAATGGTTCATGTGACGAGTGTGTACGAGCTCGTGCAGCATCAAATAGTCGAGCACCTCGGGTGGCTGGAATGCGCCGCAGAGATTGAGACTGATAACGCCACGCTTGGAGCAGGAGCCCCACCGCGTCCGTTGCCGCCGCAGTTGCATCGACTCGTAATGAAACCCGTGACCATCAGCCAACGCACTCAACCGACGCTCGAAGTGCGGTCGCAGATAGCGGCGTAGCCATTCGATCAGCAAGACTCGAGACTGCATGCGATTGGCTCCCTCGGGCAGATGCAGTTGCAGCTCTCGATCCGAGGTCTCTTGCCAAAACATACGCGACGTTTCCGAGACGATGCGTGTAATCGACCAACGCTCGCCGAACGCCTTTAAGTCTAAGTGTGGCGGAGGAAACGGTTCGGCGGCCCATTGCCGCAGTCGCTCTGCTCGGCGTGCATCCATCCAGCTGCGGTGACGCGCAATAAAGTCATCGACGATGACACCCGGCGCATAAATGGGCACCACGACCTCAACACGCCCATCGAGATGCACTCGGGCCGATAACCGGCGTGCCCGGCGGCTGCGACGAATCTCGATCGGTAACTCGCTCATGATGCGCCACATGATAGCGGCATGAGTTAGCATTCGCGCCCCATGGCGATCTATTTCAAAAGCGATAATACGGCGCCGGTGGCACCGGCCATCATGGCGGCACTACATGAGGCCAACGAAGGCTACGCGCGTGGCTATGGCGATGACCGTTGGACCGCCGCACTACAAGCGCGCTTCGAGCATCTGTTCGAACACGAGGTTCGCGTCTTCCCCGTCTCGACGGGGACCGCCGCCAATGCGCTCTCACTCGCAACGCTCGTCCCACCTTGGGGTGCTGTGTTGACGCATGAAGAAGCGCATATCGTGCGCGATGAATGCGGCGCTCCGGAATTCATGTCGGCAGGAGCAAGGCTGATCTGCATGAGCGGTGACGGTGCCAAAGTGACACCGGCGACACTCGCTCGCACGCTCGAGGCCAACCCAACCTCGGTACACACCGTTCAGCCGCGCGCGCTGTCCATTACGCAGGCAACCGAGCTTGGCACGGTCTACACACCCGAGGAGGTCCAAGCACTGTCGACGCTTGCACACAAGAGCGGCCTCAAAGTTCATATGGACGGCGCCCGCTTTGCCAATGCGGTCGCCTCGCTGCGGTGTTCGCCCGCCGACATCACTTGGCGTGCGGGTGTCGACGTACTCTCTTTTGGCGCTACCAAAAACGGAGCCCTGACCGCTGAGGCCGTCGTTTTCTTCGATCCCCAGCTCGTGGCGGACTTCGAGTTTCGACGCAAACGCGCAGCCCACTTACTGTCAAAGTCGCGCTATGTATCGGCGCAACTGCTGGCGTACCTCGACCGCGATCTTTGGCTCAAGCTTGCAAGTCATGCCAACACTCTGGCACAGCGCATCGGAGCGGCTGCGGGTTCTGCGCTGATGCATCCGGTACAAGCGAACGAAGTTTTCGTCAAACTGGGTGACACCCGAATCGCCGCACTGCGAAACGCCGGTTTCGAGTTCTACGATTGGGGCGCGAGTGGCTCAGGCGAGGCGCGCTTCGTCGTCTCGTGGTGTCAAAACGACGGTGATGTCGACGCCTTGTGTGCGGCTCTATGTTCGAATTGATCGACATCGGCATCAACCTCACTCACGACAGCTACGATCACGATCGCGCCGCCGTTCTCTCGCGTGCCGTCGATTGCGGCGTCAGGCAATTCATTGTCACCGGCGCCTCCGCTGAAAGCTCGAGGGCCGCGCTAGACTTGGTGGCTCTCTCACCGCGTATCTTGCGATCAACCGCCGGTTGTCACCCGCACCATGCGGTCGATTATGATGACCAAGCGCACGCCACTCTCACTGAGCTCTTACAGCATCCCTGGGTCGTGGCCGTTGGCGAAACAGGGCTCGATTACCATCGGAACTTCTCCTCACCGTCAGAGCAACGACGCGCCTTCGAGAAACAGCTCGATTTGGCGATCGCCACTGGAAAGCCGCTGTTTCTGCACCAACGAGACGCCCATGCCGATTTCATCGCCATGCTGACGGAGCGTGCGTCGTCATTACCGAGGGCCGTACTGCACTGCTTTACGGGCAATGCGGCAGAGCTCGATGAGTCCCTCGCAACGGGACTTTGGATTGGAATCACCGGCTGGATCTGTGATGAGCGGCGCGGACATCATTTACGCGAACTCGTCTCGCGAATTCCGGTCGGTAAATTGATGATAGAGACCGATGGCCCCTATCTCTTGCCGCGCGACCTCAATCCCAAACCCGAGTCTCGCCGTAACGAGCCGATGTACCTGCCACATATCGCGGATGTCATCGCCACAGCGCGCGGAGAAACGCGGGATGAACTCGCCGCTCACACCACTCGAACGGCACGGGAATTCTTCAACTTTCCTGCCGAGTGATCGGCGCTCGTCACTTAGCTGCGTTGGAAACGACTCGGGCGCGCCGACGACTTCAAGCGTTGCCAATCATCCATCCAAGGTGCGACGACACGCTCAGCATGCCCTCGCTCACCTAAAAGAAAATCCGCCTCCAATGATTCTTCCCGCAGCGTCATGCGAGGCAGACCCTTCGGAAATATCGCAGCACGCGAAAAGACGACTCGACCTTCAACAGGAATCGCACCGGCCCACCCCTTCACCGCTGCGATTCGATCGTAGAGCGCCGCCTGCGGATTGGCGAACGTAAACCGCCGTCCTGCTGCCATGACCGTCCACTCTGTCATGCTGTCTGAGCCGAAGACGTTGCCCGCGATATCGCGCACATCCAGAACCAGTAACCCGCGAGTGCTGAGCAACAGGTAATCGAGATGCACCTCGTTACCCGATGCGTCCGGCAGGGCAACATCGCGCAGGTAATCCACCGAGACGGACGCGATGCGCGTCTCGCGCGCCAGTCGCTCGCGTCGAGCACGATAGCGCTTGTATCCGATGACGGCCACGATACCGAGGACTAGGCCCGCCACAGCAGCAGCGACGACGAGTCCCGTCGGGTCTGCCAAAGAAAATGAGATCGTCATCGATGCGACGACAACAAGGCCGAACGCAGCGCAGCCAAGGATGGCTCAAGCGGCTCGACTTGCGTTGGTCGCTGCAGCAATTCAGCCAAGGCCGGTGGCACCGGCACGGTCGAATCGATCAACGGCTCAACGATTTCCGGAAACTTGGCCGGCGACGCGGTTGCGACCAAGCACCAGGGCAAGTCGCGACGCGTCGCCTCATCCATGCCCGCCCAGACCTCGGCAGCGACAGCCGTATGAGGACACCAAATTTGTCCAAAGCGCTGACGATCGCTTCGAATTCGCGCAGCGATACGCGTATCGTCAACCGACTCGGCCGTCACAGCCTCGCGCAGACGATCCACATCCGGATACAAAGCCCTCAGACGCTCCATGTTCGAGGGGTGCCCCACATCCATGGCAGATGCCAAGGTCGCCAGACTTCGACGGGGAGCCCACTCACCCGATTGCAGATAATCGACCACAGTTCGATTCGCATTGTGCGCGAGCACGATCCGACCGATCGGCAAGCCGAGATGACGCGCCCAGATACAGGCGACGGCATTGCCGAGATTGCCACTCGGAATAATGAAGTTGAGTTTGCGTGCGTGTGTGCGCCAGTACTGCAGCGAGGTAGAGGCGTAATAGGCGGCCTGCGGTAACAATCGACCCAAGTTGATGCTGTTGGCCGACGACAGACTCATCGCGGCGTTCAATTGTTCGTCAACGAACGCTTCTTTGACCATGCGCTGGCAATCGTCGAATGTGCCGGCGACCGCAAAGCTGCGTACATTATCGCCCCAGCAGGTCAACTGACGTTCTTGAGTTGGCGAGACGAGACCCTTGGGGAAAAGAACCGTCACCGCCATGCCGGGACGGCGATGGAAAGCCGCGGCGACCGCACCACCCGTATCACCGGACGTCGCCACCAAAATATTGACGGTCGGATCGCTAGCCGAGCGCAGACGCTGGAAGCTTGCAGCCAGAAATCGGGCGCCGAAATCTTTGAACGCTGCCGTGGGCCCGTGAAACAACTCGAGGACGTGCATTTCCGAATGATTGGCGGAGCCCGTCACCGGCACGAGTGGTGCTGGAAAGTTGAAAGCGTCCGCAGTGATCTCCGCGATGAGCGACTCAAGACGATCGCCCTTGGCGAACGGAGCGATCAAACGCGCGCCCACGTCGGCCAGCGTCTCGCATTGATCGAAATCCGCCGGCGTCAAACTTGGCCATGCATCCGGCACGTACAAACCGCCGTCGGGCGCGAGCCCTCGCAATATGGCCTCGCTCAAACTCAAACCAGCGGGTTCACCGCGAGTACTGAAAAAACGCATCGTGACTACCGCGGCGTCAGCCAGAGACGACACGAGCGCCGTCGGACTCGACGCGGACCACCCAGTGATCGGTCTCGACGCCGTGACGCGCAAATTCCTGCACCATCGCCGAGCGAACGGCTTCGGCTACATCCGTCTGAGCCCACGCGAACATCGTCGGCCCCGCACCCGAGATGGAACATCCCAGAGAGCCGGCGGCCAATGAGGCATTACGCACCGCCGTGAACCCCGGGATCAACTGTCGGCGCTGCGGTTCGATGACCACGTCGTTCAAACCCTCGCGGATCAACTCGAGATCATCGGTGTAGCAACCAGAGATGAAACCGGCGAGATTGGCCGTCTGCCATACGAAATCAGCCATCGCCACATCTCGTTTCAGGATGGCGCGCGCCTGTTTGGTTGCGAGAAACATGTGCGGATGCACGATGACGGCACTGATTCCCTTCGGTACCGGAATACGTTTGACGCGAGGGTTGTCGATACCGACCGTCAATACCAAACCACCGAATAACGAGGGCGCGATGTTATCGACATGCATCGAACCGCTTGCCACGGCCTCACCCTGCATGGCGAACTTCAGTAAATCGATTTTTTCGAAGGGCTGATCAAGCAAGGCATTGGCCGCGACGACGGCTGCAACGGCCGAGGCCGCCGAGCCACCGAGACCCGAGCCCAGCGGAATCCCCTTTTCGATATGCAGTTCGATGCCAAACTGAGGTTTGGCGGCGACGGCGAGTGCAATCACCGAACGCCCAGCAGTATTTTTTTCTGCTTCGAGAGGTATTTCCGCGACGACGCCGCTGCAACCCGTGATGCGCACACCCGGCGTTTTGCTACGAGTCGCGCGTACACGATCACCGAGCGCATCCACGGCGAATCCCAAGATATCGAAACCGATACCGACATTGCCGACGGATGCGGGCGCAAATGCCGTCGCGGTTTCACGTGTCACAGTCGAGCTCCGAGATAGGCAGACAGGCGCAGCAGGTCTGCAAAAATGCCGCCTGCCGTGACTTCGGGGCCCGCACCCGGACCCTGCACGATCAGCGGATTGTTGTTGTAACGACTGGTCGCAAAACGAACGACGTTGTCGGTCAAGGCAATATTGGCGAAGGGATGCTTGCGATCCAGTTCGACGACACCCACGGTCGCCTGACCATCGGCGGAGAGACGACCCACGTACCGCAACACCTTGCCCTCGGCCGCTGCGCGCTCGAAACGGCTTTTCATCGCCGCATCGTGCTGTGGCAAACGCTTCAGGAAATCTTCAATCGATCCTTGTTCGAGACCCGTCGGCACCAAACTCTCAACCTTCACATCCGACAGCTCGAGATCGAGGCCCATTTCACGCCCCAGAATAATCAGCTTGCGCGCCACGTCGGTGCCCGACAAATCGTCACGCGGATCAGGCTCGGTATACCCGCGCTGCTTTGCCTCCAAGACGATGTCGCTGAATTCTCGCGAGCCATCGTAAACATTGAAGAGATACGCAAGCGTGCCAGAGAAAATGCCTTCAATACTCGTAATCTCGTCACCCGTCTCACGTAAATCGCGCAGCGTCTGTACGACCGGCAAACCAGCGCCAACGGTAGCCTCGTAGAGATAGTGGGTGCCGCCGATACGTCGCGCCTGTTGCAGTGCGCGATAACTCTCGAGCGGCGCGCTATTGGCTTTCTTGTTTGGCGTCACGATGTGGATGCCGGCAGCGAGCCACTCGGCATAGTGTTTGGCGACTTCACCGCTGGCCGTGCAATCGATGATCACGCGGTGCGGCAGATAGTCGACTCCGACATGCTCGACAAACGCCGCAAGATCCGCAGCGCGATCCGCCGCCGCAAACTCGTTTTGCCATTGCGACAGATCGACGCCCTTGTCCGACAGCAGCATGCGCTTCGACGAGAGCAGTCCGCGCACGCGCAGATCCAACTTGAAGTCGCGACGCAGACGCGCCGACTGCGAGGCCATTTGATCGAGCAACACTTTCCCGACCGTTCCCGGACCGATGATGCCGACCGACACAGTGTGAGCCGAGAGATAGAAGCTGGCATGCACCGCCCGCAACGCGCGGGTCGCCGCCTTTGCTGGAACGACCACCGAGATATTGCGCTCGGAGGCTCCCTGCGCGATCGCACGAACGTTAACGCCCGCCATACCAAGGGCATTGAAAACTTTGGCGGAGATACCCGGCATACCGGCCATACCATCACCGACCACAGCGAGTATCGCCAGATCACGGTCCACCTCGACCGATTGAATCTGGCCATCCCCCAGTTCGCGAGAAAACGCGGCTCGCACCACCTCGACCGCGCGATCAGCCTGTTCTTTAGGAACGGCGCAGCAAATCGAATGCTCGGAGCTACCCTGCGAGATCAGTACGACCGAGATCGCCTCCTCACGCAGCGCACCGAAGAGTCGGTGTGCCGTACCCGGAACCCCGATCATGCCGGCGCCCTCGAGATTTACGAGCGCAATGTTCTCGATCGTAGTGATGCCCTTGACCGCGAGCGCCGACGTTGGTCGCGCGCAGATCAAGGTCGCCGGATGATCCGGTGCAAAGGTGTTGCGTATCCATATCGGGATCTCTCGCCCCACGGCTGGTGCCATGGTTTGAGGATGGATGACCTTCGCGCCGAAGTAAGCTAACTCCATCGCCTCGTTGTACGAGAGGGAGTCGATGACCTGAGCATCCGGGACACGACGCGGATCGGCAGACAGCACACCGTCGACATCCGTCCAGATATGGATCTCGCGGGCGTCGAGCAGCGAGCCGAAGATCGAAGCCGAAAAATCGCTGCCATTACGACCGAGCGTTGTTTGCACACCGCGCGCGTCGGCCGCAATGAAACCCGTGATGATGAGCGTGCCGTCGAATTTACCGGGGATCACCGCCTGGATTCGGCGGCGTGACTCTTCCCATTGAACCATCGGACCAAGCGGACCCCACTCGACCACGACGACCTCGCGGGCATCGAGCCAACGCACCTCGCCGCGACGCTTGCCCGTCGCCGAATAGAATTCGCGAAAAAGACGCGTCGACCAGATTTCACCGTAGCCCGAAATGAGATCGGTCACGTTGCGAGACGCAGAGCGTGTTAAAGAGACGGCCTGCAGTATGCCCTCGAGATCTTGCAGGTCACGATCGAAGGCTGCGAGGTAGGTGTCGACAGCGGGAGCCTCAAGCAAAGCCCTCGCGATGCCCTCGTGTCTCTGTCGTAATGCGACTAGGCCATCACGCCATCCGGCATCGCGCTGCTCGGCCTTGCTCACGAGCGCCAGTAGCCCGTCGGTGACCCCTTTGCAGGCGGATAACACGACCCCCATTCGGGCCGGGACCCAAGAGTCGAGAATGGTGGCGACACGACGGAAGCAATCGGCGTCCGCGACGCTCGATCCGCCGAACTTGTGCACGACCCAGTCGGCGGGAGGGGAAACGGCCATGATGATAAGAAAATCCGCTGAAAAACCTCGGTAACTGTATCGGCCGGAGCCCCGCACACGCAAGTTTCGGCGCAGAAATCACGTCATCCGACCGAAAGGCGCGTCATGTCCTAGACTTCGTGTGTGATGGATTGGATTCAGCTGTGGCCGCTGGCCCTTTTACTACTATCGACCGGGCTCGTTGCGGGTCTGATCGCCGGATTGCTCGGCGTTGGCGGCGGGATCGTACTCGTTCCGGTCTTGGATCTCGTTCTGCGATATCTCGGCGTACCACCGGAAGGTTCGATGCACGTCGCGGTCGCAACCTCGCTCGCGACGATCATCCCCACTGCGATCGCCTCAAGCCGCGCTCATCACGCTCGCGACGGCATTGATTGGTCGTTGGTTCGCGCTTGGCTGCCCGGCCTGCTGCTGGGTGGCTTGGTCGGCAGCGCACTCGCCGCTCGCGTCACCGCGCAAACCTTGGCGGGCGTGTTTGCGATCGTCGCGCTGCTCGTTGCACTCAAAATGGTGCTACCACTAGACCATTGGCGATTACGTGAGACGGTACCGCGCGGATTCGGCGGTAACCTCATCGCCACTCTGATCAGCACTCTATCCACCATGATGGGTATCGGCGGCGGCACGCTCTCGGTTCCGGTCATGACACTGACGGGCAGCGCCATTCACCGTGCCGTCGGCACCGCCGCGTTCTTCGGGCTCGCACTCGCCCTACCCGGAACGATCGTCTACCTGCTCGCAGATCCACCGGTCGACATGCCGGGCGCTACCGTGGGTCTCGTCAGCCTTTCTGCGCTGATTGCGATCGTACCCACCTCGACGTGGATGGCGCCCATCGGCGCGCGGCTCGCTCATCGCCTTGACCGCCGACGACTCTCGCAAGTCTTCGGTGTGTTTCTGTGTCTGGTTGCCGTTCGAATGATTTTCAGGAGTCTCTCATCGTGACCACCCACTCCATCTCGGGACCTTGCTTCGAAGACTTTCAGCACGGCTTGGAATTCGACGCGCCCGCCGTCACCATCGATGCCGGACACGCTGCCTGGCATCAAGCACTATTTGGTGATCGACTGCGTTTGCCGCTCGATCATCACACGAGCACGCTCGTCACGGGCGCGGGTACGGCAATAGTTCATCCGTTGCTCGCGATCAACGCGGCGATTGGTCAATCCACTTGGGCCTCGCAGCGCGTCAAAGCGAATCTTTTTTATCGTGGGTTGATTCTGCATCGCAGCGTGCACTTGGGCGATACGCTCTACACGCGAACGAAAGTGGTGGGGCTGCGCCAGAACAAGAGCCAAGCGAATCGTGCAGCAACCGGCATCGTCGCACTCGAGATGACCACCACAAATCAACGGGGTGAAACGGTTCTGCACTTCTGGCGCTGCCCGATGATTCCCTGCCGGGATCCTGCCGCCACGACAGGCCATGCGGATGACTTGGACCGAATCGGTGCCGCCACCACTCCAGCGGATGTCATCGCAGCTCTGCCACGCGGGTGGAACCTCAAACCCACAGAACCCTGGCTGGGTTGGCGTCACGACACCATTAACGTCGGCGATCAAGTCATCGTCGAAGCGCGTGACACGGTCACTTCAGCACCCGAACTCGTACGTTTATCTTTGAACATGGCCATGGCGCACACCGATTCGGCTGTCTCATATCTCGGCGAGCGGCTCGTCTTTGGCGGCCACACCATTTTCACGTGTTTCGCGCAGATCACTCGAGCGTTACCCAATCTGCTCACGCTGATCGCGTGGGAGAATTGCGATCATCTCGCGCCGGTTCTCGAGGGCGACCGATTGCGCACGACCTTCAAGATCCTCGATCGGATCCCGGTCGCCGACGGCGGCGCACTGCTGCGTATCGCGGCGACATGTCACGCCGCTCGCGGCGCACCTGAGACGGAGACCACGGTGCTTGATTGGACTTTTTGGGCTTGGAGTGCTTGATCGTGGGCCCGACCGATCACGTCACCTCCAAACTCGTCGAGCATGTCGTCACACATCGCTTCGACACTCTCTCGCCAAGCGCCGTCACGGCAACGTCGACATTCGTACTCGATTCACTCGGCGTGGCACTTGCAGGCTCTCGCGTCCCGCTAGTGACCGAACTGATCGATATGGCACGCGGATGGGGACAATCAAACGATTGCCGCATCTGGGGAACGGGACAACGAGTCCCCGCTATTACCGCTGCCTTCGTCAATGGCTATCAAATCCACAATCAGGAGTGGGATTGCGTTCACGAACCGGCCGTAGTGCACCCGATGGCCGTGGTCCTTTCGACCCTGCTGGCCTGGTCGGAGCAACGCGGGCAAATCGACGGCCGACGTTTCGTCAGCGGCTGTAGCGTCGCTGTCGATGTCGCCACCACGATCGGCCGCGCCGCCAGAAACAAACTGCGATTTTTCCGACCGGCGATGTGCGGTGCTTTGGGTGCCACCGCAGGTATTGCCAACATGCTGCGCCTGGACGTTGAGACGACGCGCAGTGCACTAGGTCTTTGCTACAGCCAGCTCTCGGGAACGATGCAGGCGCATGTCGAAGGTTCACCGATGCTGCCTCTGCAGATTGGCGTCAATACGCGCGCCGCGCTGCTTGCCATCGACTTGGCCACCCGCGGCGTACAAGGGCCACGGCATTTCCTCGAGGGCGATTTCGGCTACTTCACACTGTTCGACTCGGAATGGGACCCATCGGCTTTCGATCAACTTGGGCAGCGCCAGGAGATCGAGCAGCTCTCACACAAACCCTTTCCGAGCGGTCGCGCCACACACGGCGGTGTCGACGGCGCTCTGACACTGCAACAGGCGCTCGGCTTTTCGGTTGCAGAGATCGAGGAGCTGCGCGTCTACGCCCCGCCACTGGTCGTTCAATTGGTCGACCGTCCCGCGCATTCGGACATGCTCCCGGCCTACGCCCGGCTCTGCCTGCCCTACGTCGTTGCAACCGCCCTACTCACTGGCGATGTCACGGTCGGCGACTTCGATGCCGCCGCACTACGCTCGCCCGAGCGACTGACACTCGCCCATCGCATTCGCGTGCTGCGCGATGATAATCCGTCGCTCAACGCACTCGCACCGCAACGCGTCGAAGTGCAGCTGCGTTCGGGACATACCGAGCAGTTACCTCTGCCCGCCGTACTCGGCGCGCCCGGAAGGCCGCTCACGCGCGAGCGTCATTTGGCGAAGTTCCGCCGCGCCGCCGCGGCCGGAGTCAAACCCTTGAGCGAACAATCGATTTCAAAAGTGATCCAACTGGTCGACGAACTTCCCGCCATCTCCGATATGACGCAACTCGTCGATGCCATGTTATTCGAGGACGCCACATGACTTACCCGAATTATTTCGAGTCGTTCGACTACGCGCAGATGCGGCGGGATTTCCCCCTGGGAACCGACTTCACGGAGCACTTTGCCAAGCTCTCGCGCGACGAAATCCGAGCGCATCAAGACAGGCTATTTCGTCGCTGTGTGCAGCGCGCGTGGGAGATCCCGTTTTACCAACGCCTGTGGGGTGCTCATGGTTTGACGAGAGGCGATATCGCGGGGCTCGACGACATCGAGAAACTGCCGATCTTCGGCAAGTCGGACTTAATGAAAAGCCTGGCCGAACACCCACCGTATGGTGACTATCACGGCTTCGACAAATGGCCTCTGGACCAACGCCCCGTCACGGTCATACACACGACGAGCGGCACCACAGGTCGTCCGCAGGTCGTGCTCTTCAGTCCGAAGTCACGCGAGGTGCAAGCACTGCTCGTCGCTCGAATCTGGCGTATGCAGGGCTTGCAGTCGAGCGACGTTATTCATTCGGTCTACGGACACGGCATGATCAATGGTGGCCACTTTGTGCGCGAGGCCGCCCTGCACTACACCAACTCGCTGTTTCTGTCGGCCGGAACCGGCAAAGAAACTCGCTCGGTGACACAGATCGAATTGATGCGCGATCTTGGTGTCACTGTCATCGTGGGTTTCGTCGATTACATCCGACAGCTATCGGAGACCGCGCGCGAAATGGGGCTCGAGCCTGGTCGTGACTTGCCTATCCGCGCCATCTTCGGTCACGTTGGACGCGAGTCTCGCAGCGCCCTCTCACGCGCTTGGGGCGGCGCTGAAATCTTTGACTGGTACGGTGTTGCCGACACGGGACCGATTGCCGCCGAAGGACCAGACCGTGACGGCATGTACGTGATGGAAGATGCCCAGTATCTCGAGCTGATCGACGAGGGCAGCGGTCGTGCGGTTCGCGGTGAAGAGCCGGGCGACATGGTCGTCACCTCACTCTATCGCGACGATGTCTATCCCTTGATTCGCTTCAATACCCATGACCTATCCGCCTGGAAAACAGGCACATCCTCACTCGGCTATCAATTGCAGCGCACCGTCGGCGTGCTCGGTCGTAGTGACAACATGGTCAAGCTGCGCGGCATCAATGTTTACCCACTCGCGCTCGCCGCCATTCTCAATGAACGCAGTGAATTCGCGGGTGAGTACATTTGTCGTGCTCGACGTGACGCTTCAGGTCGCGACAACCTTTGCGTGATCATCGAGACCCGCGCTGGCGCACATCGAGATTCGGCGGTCGCGAGCGGCTTTGCGAGTCTCCTCAGCCGCCGTGTCGGCGTCGAAATCGAAGTAGAACTCGTCGCACCCGGCGAAACGGCCGCCCTCACTCAAATCGAGAGTCGGCAAAAACCGATCCGCTTGATCGACGAACGACCAAAAGCGAGCGCGTGATGCCATGAGTCTCGCGAGCGCAACGACTCGACTCGAATCCGCCATTGATCGCATCGCAGCGGACGATCTGAATGCGTGGTCACATCTGGATCTGGAGTCGGCTCGCGAGGCTGCGCGCCTAAGCGATCAACGTTCCAAACAATGCCAGAGACTGAGCGCTATCGACGGCGTGTTGCTCGGCATCAAAGGCAACATCGCCGTTGCCGGTTGGCCATGGGCAGGCGGTCTGCGTAGTCGCCGGCGGGTGCGCGCCGAGAGCGACGCCGAGGTGATCCGCAGGTTGCGAGCCGCAGGCGCCATTCTTATCGGACAAACCACGATGGATGCGGGCGCGCTCGGCGCCAGCGGGCGCAGTATCGAAGGACCGATCCGTCATCCGCTAAACGCGGCGCTGTCAGTCGGTGGTTCAAGCGGCGGTTCTGCCGCAGCGGTTGCTGCCGAGCATTGCGACGTCGCCCTCGGCAGTGACACGATCGGCTCGGTCCGCATTCCTGCGGCGCTCTGCGGCATCGTCGGCTTCAAACCCTCGAGCGCTCGCCTCAGTTTGCAAGGCGTGCTGCCGGTACATGAAGACTTCGATCATCTTGGGCCGCTCAGTCGCGACCTCGGTCTTGCTCGCGACGTGCTGCAAGTCTTGGGAGCCCTCAAAACACCACCCCCCTCGAAGACCCTGCGATGCGCAGTGCTGACCCGCTTTGGCGATGTCGAAGTCGAGTCGACGGTAGAGACGTCGTTTCGAGCGGCGATGACTGCCTTTGAAAACCAAGACCTGTCTATCAGGACGCTCGATTGGCCCGCCGATGCGATGGGTACGCTCGAACTACGCAAAGTCCGTCGAGCCATTTTCGCTCTCTGCGAACATCGTATGTGGCTCGAGCATCGCGAACATCTGGCGAGACAGCCCGAAGATTTCGATGAACCGCTACGGGGAATGCTTGAGTTCGGCGGCAAACTCAGCGCGGATAAGCTGAGTCAATATCGCGACCTCGTCGATGAGTTTGCGAAGAGATGGCACCGATGCACCGGGGAGTTTGATGCCGTGTTGTTACCAACGAGCCCGGTGCCGGCCTTTGCGCACGCGCTGCCGACACCCGACTCGCTGGCGGATCTCACCGTCATCGCCACAGCCACCGGATCACCCGCTGCCACGATTCCGATACCCAGCCGCGACCTGCCGGCTGGGCTTCAAATCGTGGGGCACGCGGGCGCCGATGAACTCGTCATCACGCTCGCCGAGCGATTGTCACGTGCAGAGCAACGATCAGCCTGACTGAATGCTCTGGTAATGCGCGGCGATGTCACGTCGTGTTGCGATCCACACACCCTCAGCACGACTGACATGCTGGAAAAATCGATCTAGCGCCACGATTCGGCCAGGTCGACCGATGATGCGCAAATGCACGCCGAGCGACATCATTCGCGGACGCCCCGCCGATTCGGCGAGCAACCAATCGAAAGTATCTTTGGCATAGCTCAACCAATCGGTTGGCATCAGTGCCGGCGCGTTCCACATTTTCATGTCGTTCGAATCGAGCGCATAGGGCAACACCACCATCGGCTTAGGTAGTGAGCGATCCAGGAACGGCTCATCACGACTGAAATCGTCCATGTGGTAGAGGTAACCCTCCTCGCTCAACAATCGCCGCGTCTCTGCCGTATGCAAATACCGCGACAACCAACCCACCGGACGGGTCCCGGTGGTTTTGGCAATGCTCTCGGTCGCCTTGCGAATGAAGTCACGCTCGACGTCTTCACTCATTCCGAGCTGATGCGCCCAACGATACCCGTGCGCGCACACCTCGTGACCCGCACCCGCGATACCGTGCGCCACCTGCGGCGCACGCTCGAGTGCGACTGCGGCTGCGGTGAACGTAGCTGGAAAGCCATAACGATCGAGCAGACCCAATACGCGCGGCGCACCTTCGTTAATACCGTAAGCGTAGTTCGATTCGTTGCCAAAGTTACGAACCGGCTTTTTCAGCGTAATACCGAGCTCATCGACCGGCTCGGGACCGCGATCACCATCTTCGATATTGAATTCAGCGCCCTCTTCCACGTTGACGACGAGCGATAGCGCTAGACGCGCGCCACCAGGCCAGCTGTAACTCATAGCTAGTGATACTCCTCGCCGCCCGACACGTTCATTGCCTCGCCCGTGATGTAGGCCGCCTCGCCAGAGGCCAAGAAGGCGCAGGCCTTAGCGATATCGTCCTGCAAGCCCGGTCGACCGAGCGGAATGCGAGCACGCATATCGGCCAAGTATTTCTCCTCGCTACGACCCGTCGCTGCGCTGAAGAACTGGTTCTGCCAGGCACCGAGGCCGGTCGTGACGTGATTGGGGCAAATCGTATTGACGGTAATACCGTGCGAGCCGAGTTCGATCGCTGCCGAACGAGTAAGCCCGACCATGCCGTGCTTCGACGACACGTACGCGGACGCGAATGGAAAGCCCGACTTCGATGCCTGACTGCCAATATTGATGATCCGACCACCCTGACCTTGCGCGATCAGCTGCTTTGCTGCGTGCTTGATGCCGAAGAAAGCACCCCGCAAGTTCACGCCTAGAACGGCGTCCCAATCGGCCTGCGTCATCTCGATGATCGGCTTCATGAGATAGCCGATACCCGCATTGTTGACCATGACGTCGAGGCGTCCGTAGTGCGCCACCGTCTTGGCGACGAGCTCAGCCACCTGCACTTCCTCGAGTACGTCGCAAACCACGCCGATGGCGTCGCCACCGGCTGCCCGAATCTCCTCGACGATTTGCTGCATCTCTTTCGATGAGCCGATCGCACTCTCGGGCATCTCGGCGCCGCGCGCCGCTCCGATGTCGCTCACGACCACCTTACAACCCTCGGCGGCGAGCCGCTTGACCATCGCCTCGCCGAGGCCTTTCGGGCGACCTGAACCCGTCACGATCGCCACCTTGCCGCGCAGATCTGGATACACGCTCATCGGAACTCCTTGTGAGAACGTCAGACTGCTAACATGATCGCATGAGTGAACCGCGGACGGACCAACTGCTAGCCGAGATGACGCCGCCCATCGGTCGGGTCACCCTCAACAGACCAGACAAGCGCAACGCTCTCAATTCAAGGATGTGGCAGGGTCTCACGCAGCTCGCAGAGGAGCTCTCGCAAGATTCCCGCCTGCGCGTAGTCTTACTCACCGGTGCAGGTGAGGAAGCGTTCAGTGCCGGTGCCGATATCATCGAGATGCGTCAAAGCCTCTCCGATCCACCGAAAATGCAAGCCATGCAGCAGGCGGTGCTCGACGCCCAAGTGGCATGGGAACGCATCCCAGTCCCCACCATAGCGATGATCCGCGGCGCCTGTACGGGCGGAGGCTGCGGTCTCGCTTTGAGTTGCGATCTGCGCCTTGCTACGCCAGACGCCTTCTTCGCGATCCCGCCTGCCAAACTGGGTCTCGCGTACAGCCTCGCCGACACCAAGCGGCTCTACGATCTCGTGGGACCCGCACGCACAAAGGAAATTCTCTATACGGGTCGTCGCATCGATGCGACCGAAGCCTTACGCCTCGGCATGATCAATCACATCGTGACACCGAGTGAACTTGAGGAGCGCACGCTCGCGCTCGCCCACGAGATCGCCGGTAACGCACCCAATTCGGTTCGCGCGGCTAAGGCGGTGGTGAGCTTGATCAGTGCAGGCACGGACGCCGAGACGCCGGAGTCGCAACGTTATTACGACGAAAGCTTCTCATCGGCTGAGTTTCTCGAGGGCGCACGCGCGTTCATGGAGAAACGGTCGCCGAAATTCTAGCGGCCTCTTTTTCTTTGAACTCATCCAGATAGCGTCGAATCACGGCCGCGCTCTGCAGCGGCGCCTCCTGCACGAGCATATGCCCTATGCCGGGCAGCACTTCGAGACGAACCTCTGGGGAACTGGTCAGGAGAGCGCGAGTCTCGCGGGCCAAGCGTAAAGGCACGCGCTTGTTCTTCTCGCCCCAGATCAGCAACACCGGCACTTTCACCGATCGGATCTTCTGCTCGACGTCGCCAGAAACGTATTGCCTCAATAACTCGATCATCGCCAGCCGGTTCCCTTCGCGACTCCACATCGAGTACCACTCATCGACTACGGCATCGGTCACTTTGGCGGGATCACCGTAGTCGTTCTCCAGCATGAACCGGGTAAACGCGGGTGGCGCCACATAGGCGATGACGTTGGCGACTTTTGGGATGTCTGCACCGCGAGTTCGACCCCGCACGCGCTGCTCAAGCGAACCTGGGCTGATCAGCACCAAGCGCTCTACCCGCGTCGGATGCTCGGCCGCATAGCGCATCGCCACCGTACCACCGATCGAGGTGCCGACCAGCGTGAAACGATCAAGGCCGCGCGCATCGATAAAGGCCTCGACGAGGTACTGGATGCGCTCAAGCGTGTAATTGCCGTTGGGCTCAGGTCCGGTGAGACCGTGCGCCGGTAAATCGAGCCGGATGACTCGATAGTTTGCTCGTAGCGCTTCAACCCAAGGCTCCCACATGAACAAGCTCGAGTAATTCGCATGCAGGAGAACGATGATCGGACCCTCACCCTCATCGCGATAGTGCAGGCGCACGCCGTCGATCTTGAGAAATCGCGAGGGCTCGGTGGCCCAGCGCGCTTCAACCTCGGCCGCAGGGACATCGCGATATACCCAAGCTGCCGTGAACCCGATAGCCACACCCAGCAGCAGAACGAATCCGAAGGTCCCAAGCGACCATTTGAGTATCTTCTTGAGTATCGCTCCGATCATGAAGGTCACCTCGCCGCAGACAGATATACTCCAGCGACTCGAATAAAAACCAATGGGGGACGACGGCGTGACCACATCTGACACGAATCCCGAATCGGGCGCGGGCCTCACCCAACAACCGCGGGTCTATGCCCACCCGCTCTACGCGTGGTTCGTCGTCGTGGTGCTCGCGCTCGCTAATTGCGTCTCTTTCATCGATCGACTGATCCTCTCCCTGCTCGTACAACCGATCAAAGCGGATCTGCAGATTTCCGATACAGCCTTCAGTTTGCTCGCAGGCGCCGCATTTGCCATCTTCTACTGCGGCATGGGTCTCGTCATCGCGCGTTGGGCGGATCGCTATAGTCGTAAGTGGATCATCACGACCGGCATCGTGCTCTGGTGCAGCATGACCACGTTGGCGGGAACGGCGCGCTCCTACGCACAGCTCTTCCTCTACCGAATCGGCGTGGGTGTGGGCGAAGCCACACTCTCGCCATCCGCCTACTCCATGCTCGCGGGCTATTTTCCGCCGCAAAGACTGTCACTCGCGATTGGCGTCTTCAGCGCCGGTGTCACCGCAGGCACCGGCCTCGCCTATCTGCTAGGCGGCGCTACGATCGCCTGGGTGATGTCGCAAGGGACGGTGAGTTGGCCGATCGTCGGCGACCTCTCGGGATGGCGACTCGTCATGGTGATCATCGGGCTACTCGGATTGCCCGTCGCCTTGTTGATGCTGTTCGTCAAAGAACCGCCTCGCGCAGAAAAGGGACCACCGGCGACGCTGCACGAAACGCGAGCCCATTTTAAAGCCAATCTTGCGCGCTACGGTTACGTCTTCGCGGGTTATGGTACGACCGCGGTCACAGCGTTCGCAGTCATGACGTGGACACCCGCGCTATATCAGCGTCAGTACGGCGCAACGCCTGCGGAATCCGCCTTAACTATCGGCACGGTGGCACTCGTTGGCGGGCTCCTCGGCGCATTTGCAGGCGGTTGGTGGTCAGATCATCTCGAGTCCAAAGGCGATCACAGAGCGAAGTTGCGAGTGCTGTTCTATTGCGGCTTGGGCTTGGTACTGCCCTCGATAGTCGCGCCCTTCATGCCGACGATGCAAATGCATGCCGCGCTGATCTTCTTCACGTTTTTCTTTGGCTCCGCAGCCACGGGCCCTGCTGGCGCTTACGTGCAGGCCATTACCCCCGATCGCATGCGCGCTCAGTTTGGCGCTGCCTATCAATTGTCGCTCGTGCTCGTCGGCGCTACCGTCGGCCCATTCGCAGTCGGCTTCTCGACCGACTTCATCTTCGGCGACGAGAGTCGGGTCGGCCACTCGATGGCGCTCGTCTCAGGCGTGGCCAATCCGATCGCGGCTTATCTGCTGTGGCGAGCCTTTAGCCGGGCACATGAACAGCTTTGAGTCGAGAGTAGCTAAATAGCTCTTCGAGGCACTCTTCGGCGCCCAAGCCACTATCCTTCCAGCCGCCAAACGGCGCGCCGACGAAGTGCTGCCCCGCGGTGTTCAGCCACACCGTGCCGGCCTCGATCGACCGTGTCATGCGAAGACCGGTCGCTAGATCACGCGTCCACACGGCCGCGGTCAAGCCGTACGGCGAGTCGTTCGCCATCTCGATCGCTTCCGATTCAGTCCGCCAACGCTGCGCACAAACGATCGGACCAAAGATTTCTTCGCGCACGATACGCATCTCCCGACTGACATCGGCGTAAAGCGTGGGCTCCAACCAGTAGCCCTGCTTAAAAGAGTCTCCCTCCGGTCGCCGACCGCCCGTCACGAGTCGTGCACCTTGAGCCGCGGCGTCAGCAATGAAACTCTGCATGCGCTCGAACTGTCGCGCCGAATTCACTGGCCCCATCTCCGAAGCGGGGTTCAAGGGATCACCGACACGCAGCGCTCGCATGCGCGCAGCCACTCGCTCGACGATCTCGTCATGAATATCGACATGCAATAGCAAGCGACTCGTCGAACCACACGATTGACCTGCCCAAGAGAAATTCATACCGGCCACCGCAAGCTCGACGACACGATCTAGATCGGCATCCGGAAACACGATGAACGGATTTTTTCCACCGAGCTCAAGGCTGACGTGTTTGACCGCCGAGTCGGCGGCTGCACGCTGAATGGCGAGCCCTGTCGCGACGGAGCCGGTGAAACCGATACGTCGAACGAGCGGATGTCGCACCAGCGCATCGCCCGCGGGCGCTCCGTAGCCGTGAATGATGCTAACAAGTCCGCGTGGCAACACGGCACGAACGATTTCGCCCAGCAGCGAACCCGACAACGGACTCGTTTCAGGCGTTTTGACGACGACGGCATTGCCCGCCATCAACGGTGCCGCTAGATGCGCGGCAGCGAACATGAATGGATGGTTGAACGGCACGATCCGCGCCACCACGCCATAGGGTTCGTGCACGGTGTAATGCAGACCTCGTGCCGTAGCGGGAATGGTTTCGCCCTTAAGTTCACTGCCAAGACCCGCGAAATACTCGAGATAGCCCGCGGCAATCTCGACATCGGCGCGCAACTTGCCGATCGTGTTACCGGTATCGCGCGCCTCGAGCTCGAGGATCTCACTGCCGCGTGCCCGTATCGCAGACGCCAGCGCTCTCAGTCGCGCTGCACGTTCCCAAACGGACAAGCCCGCCCAATCGCGCTGTGCGACGGCCGCCGATTGCACCGCCCGATCCACATCGGCTGCGCTAGCGGCAGGCACACGACCCAACGGCCGCAAGGTCGCAGGCTCATGACTGTCGATCCAGTGTCCTGCAGCGCCACCCTCACCCGGAGTGAGCTCACCCTCGATCAGATGCAGACCTTCCAACACCTTACTTCCCCTCGACTGCCGTATTCATCGCCCATAAAAAACGGGCCGCAACCGCAAGGCTGCGACCCGTTCAAGTCTATCGGGTCTCCCCGATAAATCGTGATGCCGTCTTAGCGACCGCCGAAGCGATACGCAAAGCGGAAACCAACGATACGCGGATCCGGCAAGCTCACGCCCGCCGTGTTGGCCGGGGAGAAGTTGCTCGGGTCGGCGAGCGACTGGGCAACGTCACCCGGATTCGCGCTACCGGCCTGCACTGTGTCGTCATCGGTGATGTTGTTCACGAACACTTGCATATCCCAACGATCCGAGGTCATACCGATGCGTACGTTACCGATGGTGTAAGCGTCGAACTGCACCAGGTTGTAGAAGTCGAGGTAACGCTTCGACTGCTTCTGAACGTCGCCTTCAACAAAGAAGCGCACACCCGTGGCACCGAAGAGATCACCCATCGGTCGCGACCAACGCGCCATACCGACCAGCGAGTGTTTCGGCGCACGCTCGAGTTCCCGCCCCTTGAGGTTGTGGAAACACAAACGCGAATTGGCGAGCGTGTCGGTTTTACGAACGCAACCACCCGTACGGACCGCATCGGTGGGCGACGCGGAGGTGAACGGGAAATCGATGAACTGGGTATCGAGATACGAGTAGTTCAGACCGAACAGTAAGCTGTCATTTGGCGCCCACTGCGTGTCGACCTCAAGACCACGAACCTCCGCTTTACCGGCGTTCAACAATCGACCGACCAAGATGCCCGATGGCGTGACAAGCTGTGCGCCGACTTGTTTGTCATCGTATTTGATGAGGAACACGCCCGGATTGAAACGCAGTCGAGCATCAGCGCTTTGGATCTTGGCGCCAAGCTCATACTCCTGAATCTTCTCGTCCTTGAACGAGAACTCATCATAAGCACCGTCGTAATCCGCATCCTGCCAGGAACCCGCCGTCACCGTCGACACGCCGCCCGGCTTCACGCCCTTGGCGTAGGTCAGATAGAGCAGCGTGTTGTCAGCTGGACGAAACTCGATCGTCGCGCGCGGCGTGAAGTAACTGTGCTCCGTCTCGAGCGTGACCGGCACGCCCGGCGCCTGCTGGACTCCGGAACCCGGAACGCCCGGGGGCGCGAACGGATTGAAGAACGGATAGAGATACCCGACCGAGGGGAACCCGATCTGGAAGCCCGGGAAACTCGGATCCTGACACTTCGTCACCGGACCGCCCGGGAACGAAGCCGCATCCAGGGTCGGCGAGCAATTCACGCCCACCACCGTCTCGGTTTCTTGACCGTAGCGACCCTCGACACTGAAGCGCCAACGTTCGTTCAAATCGTATTCAACCAAGCCGAAGAACGAATTGTGCTGGATCTCGCGCGCGTTCAAACGCGGAATCGGATTAGTCATCAACCCGAGCACTTGGTTCGCCGAACGATTCTGACAGCTCGGACCGATTGCCGGCTGACCCGGGAAGAACGTGTTAGCGGGAATCGGCGGTAGACAGAAGATATTGATCGACCGCGTCGTCTGTTCCGCCTTCTCTTGCCAATAGAGATAGCCCAACATGAAGTTCGCGGGACCTTCAAAGTCCGAGCGGAAACGCAACTCCTGACTGAACTGCTCCGTCTCATTCGAGTTGTCGAACCGAGCAGCACGCAACGAGGTATCGACCCCGTTGACGACACCCGAATCGAAATCACCATCTTCCTCGAAGGTGAAGTTCGCATCGGTGACACCGGTTAACGAGGTGACCGTGCCAAAGTCGAAGTCCCAGTTGAGTACGGCCGAGAAACGCAGGATCTCGCGGGTGCTACCACGATAGTCCTTGCCGGTCGTTGGATTGGGGTCGAGTTTCACCCTGAGTTTGTCGGCCGAAGGAACGAGCCCTGCCGACGAATAGAGATGGTTACTGCCGAAGAACGTGCCCGGATAAGCCGGGTTTCCAGAACCTGGCGGCAAGGTGAAGCCAGGCGGCAACACGGTAGTCGGCGAATACACGCGCGCGCTGCCGGTCGGACAGCTTCCTCGCACCGCCGCGACCACGGCGCCCGTGCCTACAACCAAGCAATCGGAGCCCTGCGTCGGTCGAACCGAGACCAGAGAAATCGGCAACTGCGCCGTCGCCGATTGACCGAACTCGTCATCGGTGTATTCCACGCGGAACTTCGCATTGAAGTCTTCGCGTGGCTCCCATTTGCCCGTCAGTGCCACACCCCAACCATCACCATCACCGACTTCGTTACCGGTAATGCTGTTTTTGTAGATGCCGTCTTGCTTCCATTGCACCGCATTCACGCGAACACCGAACGTGTCGCTGAGCGGTCCGCTCCAGGAGCCGGTGATGTCTTGACGACCGTACTCCGCAAATGAGCCGCGGATGTCACCCTCGGCCACTTTGGCGGGATCTTTGGTCACGTATTGGACCGCGCCCGCGAAGGCACTGCGACCGTACAACGCAGACTGAGGACCTTTGACGATTTCGATCGCTTGCAGATCGAGCAGTTTGTTGGTCGCTAACAGCGAACCACCGCCGAACTGGATGCTCTCACTCGAAGTGTCGATACCATCGACGAGCACCGCGACGTTGACACGACCACGCGTCGGTGACAAACCACGGATGGAGATTCGGTTATCGGTCGCGGAATAGCCTTTGTCATAGATCAACGACGCATCGAGTCGAGCGATGTCAGACACGTCGGAAATGCCCATCTTCTCGATTTCGGTGGACGTGATCGCCGTGATCGACATGGAGACATCTTGCAGATTCTCCTCGCGCTTACGCGCTGTCACGACGATCTCTTCGAGACCCACCGCGTCGTTAGCGACCACTGGCATTGCCAATACGGTGGACATGCCACCAATGACAAGAGCAACCGACCGCTGCGCCGGCTTATGCGATTTACCCATTTTCTATGACCCCCGAGTCATGATGTTTTTATGTTGCACTCGGGATTTCTTCCGTGAACCCCTAAGAACAACGCTTGCAGGGTGCTACAACCGCCTCGCCCCGTCAAACTTCGTCTCTTTCAAGCAACATTCTGTGACCACTCTGCGCACACGCCGCTACGCACGAGGCATTACCGGTCGCGCAGACATGCGATCCGGATACTCCCGCTCCGCACGCTCACGATATGCGCGCGGCAGTTGATCGATGTTTTGAAGCTTGACGCCGGAGGCATGCCAAATCACATGCCCGGGCTGATCCTTCATGTCCATCCACTTCAACCAGTTCATGAACACGACCGAAGAGAAACTCGCAGCAACCGACTTTTGGCGCGGATCCAGCAAGGCATCGCGTTGCGCAAAAATGGTCTGGCGTTGCCCGTGCATAGGCGGCATACCGGGTGGATACACCGTCTGGTGCTGCAGCCAAACATGCGGTCCCATCTCGTGCCATTGGACACGCAACGGCTTCTTTACCGGGTCCCCGATTGGCGTGCCATCCAAGCGGACAGGCCAAATTCCATCGCGGGTGTAAGCAAAGCCGAGGTTGCCACCTTGCACGGCCGGTTTAACGATATCGCGTCTACCCGTATAGGGATTATCGAACTCGCGCAGGAACTCGCCCGTTTCAAAATCTCGAAAAAATGTGACCGTGTGCCCGCCAAGCTGGAAGTCGGATTCGCGGTGCATAAACCAATAGACTTCCATGCCCTCGAAACGCACTAGTGGCCGTGGCGTCTCGCCTTCACCGCGGACACCGAAGATCACCCCCGTGAACCACCAACGTACATCCTCTTCGAGCAAACTGCCTTGCATACGCACCATGTTGTGAAGGTGCTCGCGTGGCCCCCAACTGTCCAAACCCAAACCATTCGGTGCCGTTGCCATCGCGGCATTCGCCAAGTTCGATTCGTTACCGACTCCGGCACCTAGAATCAAACTCGCCGCCAACCAGTCACGACGACTCATGGAGTTCATCGCATCGATCATTTCAATCGCACCGTGACTTGATTGTTGGAGTCGATATCGGAGACGTCGATATCGACGCCCATGATGGCCGCGTAACCATACAAACGCGGCTTCAGCCAGATGTCATGTACCTCGGTATCGGTCAAATCAAACTGCCCGATGCGCCGCGAAATCGACAGCACATGTGTAAACGGAAAAGTAAAGCGACGCTCTCCCGGCATCACCCGTAGATCGAGACACAGCTGATACAAGCATGTGGTGCGCTCGAACATCGCCGTCAACGCGAGCTCGCGATCGCCCGTGCGCGCAATCGCATCGCGGGTGCGCTCGAGCATAGGGCGCATGGTTTGCACATCGTGCTCGACGTATTGCTTCGAGAGCCCCTTGTTCTTGGCGAATTGCACCGAGTTCAAATGCATCTTCACAAGAGCATCATTCATCTCGTGCTGATAAGGCATGGAGTCTTTCAGCGTACGGATCGCAAGAGCGACCGCCTGACCCAAGACCTCTTCGCGCCCTTCAAAGCCGCTGGTGTTATTCGTCACGGCACCCCCCTTTGCGCGCCTTTATTGTTCGCCCTGTTGTAGCGTCGTTTGGCCGCGCCGCCAATGCATCCCTTCACAAATAGACCCGCCCTGTCCATTTGTTGGACAGCTAGGGGCTCGAGTACTAGGCTTGACCAACCGGAGTCGCGTACAACACCCGCGTTCGTACGGAGTTGAAGCATGTACATTAATTTTTGGTACCCAGTCGTTCGCAGCGAGGACCTTGGAAAAACCCCTCAGAAGGTACGCCTACTCGCCCACGACTTCGTAGTATTCCGTGACGAACAAGGTAAACCTGCCGTGTTGGCCGATACCTGTATCCATCGCGGCGCGAGTCTCTCCGGTGGAAAGTGCAAAGAGGATGGCACCGTGCAGTGCCCATACCATGGGTGGCGCTTCAATCGGGATGGGATCTGCACTCGGATTCCGTCGATCGGTAAAACCACCAAGCCGCCGCCGCGCGCACGCGTCGACGCCTACCCGGTGGAAGAAAAATACGGCATCGTGTTCGCCTTCCTAGGTGACCTACCCGCCGACCAGCGTCCGCCCATCATGCCCGTCCCGGAACACGGTACGGACGAGTGGCGCTCGACGCTCGTCACGTTCGATATCAACTATCACTATGAGCGCTCGATCGAAAACGGTCTCGACCCGGCACACAATGAATATGTCCATCCGACTCACGGCTATCAGGGCGAGCGAGAAGACACTTATCTAATGACGGAGCTACGCCCTCACCAGAATAATCCGTGGGGCGACGGGTTCCTCTCGACCTTTGATGCACCGCCGCTGAAAAATCCCATCATGCGCTTCTTCCGCAAGGAAGGCGGCAAAATGGAGGCAGGCTCTGGCACGTATGGACCCAACCATATGTGGACTTATATTCGTTTCACCGCCAAGACGGCGATGCATCAATACATGTTCGAAGCGCCGATCGACAACAGCAAGACACGCGTCTTTTTGTTAAATCAGCGCAACATCGGATTTTTCAAAAACAGCAAAATGGGCGTCCTCGGCGGCTGGCTGAAGCGCCGTATTAACGCGTGGCTCGACACTAAGATCAATGAGCGCAACATGTTCATCGCATCGCAAGACATCAAAGTGATGAACGAAGTCATGCCGCGATTGACACCGCCATCGCGCGCCAAAGAGCTAATGATGCCGGCAGACAAAGTGATTCTGCAGTACCGCGATAAACTCGACGAATTTGAGGCGCGCGGCTGGCGCATCGACATGGCGGCGGTGCAAGCCGCTCGAGAACGAGCGGACGTTATCTTTGCGATCCCCTCGCCCGCTCGCCGCGAGTCGCAAGCTTGGGTGCTCGACGAAGTTCCCCGCCTGCCGGCGAAGCCTGTCAGCTCATAAGCGCAAATTTGGCGTGGCGACGGTTCATGCTCTCGTCCTAGCGGCCGGCGCCGCTCGACGCTTCGGCAGTCCCAAGGGACTTGCGGATTATCGAGGACGCCCTCTCGTCCGGCATGTGGTGGAATCGGTTCACGCGGCGCTCCGCCAAACTCGAGACGCCGGCACGGTCACGGTCGTTTTGGGCTCAGAGTCCGAGCGCTTGCGCGACGCATTGAGCGAATGCGACGTTCAGATCGTTATCAATCCAGAGTGGCAACGCGGCCTATCGAGTTCGATCCGCCTCGGCATAGGCTCACTACCGAGTTCTACCGCAGCCGTACTCATTGCCCTGGCCGATCAAGTACTCGTCAGTAGCGATGATTATCGTCGTTTACTCGACGCCGCTAGTGCCAATCCAGGCGCACCCGTCGCCGCGCGCTATGCCGACACTGTCGGCGTGCCTGCCGTGTTTCCGGCTGAATACTTCACGCGTCTTGGCGAGTTGGAGGGTGACCGTGGTGCTGGCAGTCTGCTGGTGTCAGATGAGCGAGTGATCTCGATAAACATCCCGAATGCCGCAGTCGATATCGATACGCCCGAACAGCTGGCTGCGGCGCACGCGTTGCCCTAAGCAGCGCTAGCGAACGACAACGCCGGGATATCACGTCGACGGGGACGGCGGTACCGACAGTGGCGATGGCGACGTTACAGTCGCAGGCGGTATCGCTCGGAGCACATAGGCTTTGGCCTTGAGCGGAACACTCTGTCGCGCATAGCAGGCCTCGTCGAACCACGAGGTCGAACTAAATCGAAGCACCGACGGGATCCAATATTTGATGGGCGCAAAATACAACTCACGACACCAGCGCACTTCAAGTTCCCACGTTCCGAAGGTTGTCGTACTCGCCGCGTGGGGAGCTGCCGCAGTGGTACTCGCCGTGTCGATGGCGCGATAGTCGACGGTCAACAAATCCATGCGAGCCGCAAACGCGGCCGCCGTTGCCAGTGCAGCCGGATCCGTAGTCGTCTCGTTCGCCAAGCTCGGAAGCAATGCTCGACTCAAACGCCAACGTAAATTGGCCATATCGATTGAATCGGTTAACGGTTCCGCCTCGGCCATCCGGACCGTGTCGAACACGGCGTATCGTAAATTAGCTCTGGCGACAGCCAGTTGCGCAAACTCGAACACCGACATCAACGCCGGCAGCAGCACCAGCGCAAATACGACGGTGAACTCAATCATCGATGCGCCGATTTGGCGATCTCGCAGGTGGCGACGCCTCGCTCGGCGAGCCCTGTTATGGGAACCACGACAAATTTGACTGATGAGCACGCTATGACCCGCCCGGTTGCAGCAGCACGTCGATCAACATACCGGGGGTCGCACGGTAATGTTCACACGTGCCCGCCGGAAATTCCCATGTATCGATCGCCTTGGAATCAAGGGTCGTCACGAACCGCCACGGCGGAACACGGCAGCGCAACTCGAGTATCACGCCATCAGCAGAGACGAAAGCGATATCGATAGGCCGTGACAGCCCAACAGTGTGGACTGCGCGACAGCGTGGCAAGCACAACGCATCGAACTCGCCCCACGTCACATCGAATCCCACACCACGAAGACGCGACCAGAAGCTCGTGGCACGCCTGACTCGGGGATACGTGCGCATACGTATGCGGCTCTACGGTGAGAGATCAATGAAACGCAGTACGATCGGCGCTGCCAGCACGATGAACGTGCACGGGAAAATACACAGCACCAAGGGACCGAGCATCTTAACCGGTGCTTCCATCGCAGCCTTCTCGGCTCTCGCAAAACGCTCATCGAGACGCTGCTCGGATTGAGCACGCAGAACATCGGCCAAACTCCCGCCACTGGAATCCGCTTGTATCAACGCAGCCACCAAGGCTGTGACGGCCGGACTGTCGAGGCGTTCAGCCAAGGCCCGCAACGCCTCCACCCGTGATCGCCCGGCGCGCAAATCGCCTTGCACCCGCATGAAGGCACGCTTCAATAACGTATCAGGTGCCCGCTCGGTGCTGATTTTGAGAGCGACACTCAACGCGCCGCCCGCCTCGAGCGCCAAGGTCAACATATCGAGATACATCGGCAACTCGCGCAGCACCTCGACACGCTGTCGATTTGCCGTATCCCGGAGCCACCACCATGGAAGCATGGCGACAACCACGATCGACAGCACCGCCATCGATATCGAGCCGCTCATTAGTAGCGTTGTCATTCCGCTGACGATAGGCAGCGATATGGTTATCGCGAGAAATTGCTGAGGTAACAGCCCATCGTCAATCTCTGCCACACGAAGTTCACGCTGAATACGCTCACGTAATCCGAGCGAAAGCCGCGGACCCAGCCACACCGCGAGCGGCGCACTCAGCATCATCAGAACACGCCAAAGCCAGGGCACCGGGTTGGCGGGCTTGGAGGAGATCTCGGCATCTCGCCAGCGCGCCGCCATCGAAGCGAGCGCACGCGCCAAAAGCCAGGCCGTCGCGAATGCCGCCACCGTCATCGAGATGGCGATCAGAAAATCCGCGCTCATCATGGCAACCACCGCGCTACACCCGAATCTGCACGATGCGACGAATGAGCAAAAAGCCGACCCACTCGAGTACGACCAGCACTGCAATGACCGCCCAACCGGCGGGCGATTCGACCAGCTGACTCATCTCGCGCGGATTCAACCACCACAGCACCAGCGCCAAGCCGATCGGGAGCGCTCCCATGATCCAACCTTGCAGCTTTCCTTGTGCCGTTAAGGCACGGATTCGATTCTCGAGAGCCAACCGCCGCCGCACCATGCGCGCATAACGCTCCAAAGCTTCAGCAAGGCCGCCACCTAACTCTCGGGCGATGACGAGCGTTGTCACCAGCATCCGGGCATCGGCCAAATCGACACGCAACGCAAAACCTTGCAAAGCCTTCTCCAGCGGCACCCCGAGTCGCTGCTCTCGCAACACCAAGGCGAATTCCTGCGAGATTGGCGCGGGCTGATGCTTCACGACTTGCTCCAGTGCCTGTCCAAAGGCCAACCCTGATCTCAGTGACGAAGCCATCGCACTAGCCGCCTCCGCCAACTGGGGCTCCAAGGCCCGACGACGTCGATGCTTCAGCACCCGATACATCAACGTTGGCGCCACGATGACCATCAGTAGCACCATGACGGCTGACTGTGGCCCTAGCCAGATCAAAGTGATCAAAGGCAACGCGAGCGCCGCCATGAGGTTCCATTGCAAAAACCTGACGGGGTCGAGAAACAGAAACAACTCGGCAAACTCGACCTCTGTTAGGTGCTCAAGACGGTGGCGATGTTCACGAGAGCCCCACTGCAAGGCACGTGAAAACACGAACGCCCACAGCGCCGCCACCGCCCCCATCATCAGCGCCCAAACGGCACCCTCGATCCATCCGTCGAGACGGTCTGATATCAATGAAGTCATTATGATTCGCTCGCGCGAAATAGCCCAAGATCCAACGTAATGCCATCGCGTGCGAGCTCTTCGTAGAACTGCGGTACGTGGCCGCAGGCATAGAAACTCTGACCGGACGCATCGGAGCGAAACAGGTCCTGCATCTGAATGGTGCCGGCCACGATTCCCGTAATTTCGGTAATACGCGTAATACAGCGACGCCCATTCGAGAGACGCGCCTGATGAACGATCAGATGGATGGAACCGGCGATCTGCTCCCGAATCGCACTGACCGGCAACTCCACCCCAGACATCAACACCATCACTTCGAGTCGGGAGAGCAATTCTCGCGGACTATTCGCATGCACCGTGCTGAGCGACCCATCGTGACCGGTGTTCATCGCTTGCAGCATGTCGAGTGTTTCGCCGCCACGACATTCACCCACGACAATACGATCAGGCCTCATTCGTAATGCATTGCGGACGAGGTCACGGATGGTCACCTCGCCCCGTCCCTCGATATTGCGCGGGCGCGTCTCCATCGCGACAAGATTGGCGTGATCAAAACAAAGCTCTGCCGAATCCTCGATCGTGATGACGCGCTCGTCGGATGGTATGAGGCTGGAGAGCACATTCAGCAGCGTGGTCTTACCGGAGCCTGTGCCGCCGCACACGAGAATATTTCGTCTCGATTGCACACAGACGCGCAAGAACGACAACATCGCCTCGTTGAGAGATCCGTTGGCAACCAGGTCACTCGCCATCAACCTGCGCCGGCCAAATCGACGGATAGTGAGAGCCGTGCCCTGGATGGCCAGCGGATGAACGATCACATTGACTCGCGAACCGTCCGGTAAGCGGGCATCCACCATGGGCGAGGCATCATCCACTCGACGACCGAGTGGCGTGACGATTCGATCGATGATGCCTCGCAACGCAGGCTCTCCGCTGAATCGTTGTGGACTGCGCTCGATTTTCCCTGCTCGCTCGACAAAGAGGTTGGCGGGTCCGTTCACCATGATTTCGCCGATGTGCTCATCGGCTAGTAGAGTCTCGAGCGGTCCGAGCCCCAAGGACTCCGCTAGCACGAAGCGAACCAACTCGTCGGGATCACCTCCCAACGCGAGTGACTCTTCTTGAGCTAAAGGACTGAGCAAATCCTTGGCCAATGCACGCAAATGTTCGTCAGACATGCTCGATACGTCACGTCGTCGTATATCGAGTTGCTCTATCAATCGCTGATGCAAACGGCCCGCGGCAGCCAACCAATCGGGTCCGTTCGCCATCACGGTGCTCTTCTTGTCATCTGCTGGCGGATGAGTCTGCGCGACACGAGCCAGCAAAAAACGCAGATCCGTATCGCCGACTCGAACGATGTCCCATGGGCCGAGGGGTCCCGCAGTCACGACCCGTTCACCATTCACCCGAGTTCCACTGGCACTACCGAGATCGACGACGCCAAACTTGCCATCGACCGCCATGTCGACTCGAGTATGCCGATCGATCACACCCGAGCTGTCGAGGCACACGGCACAGTCTCTCTCGCGTCCGACCCAATGAGTACCGGGCGTCAGCGCGATATCACGCGGTCCGACCATCTCAAGCTCCTTTCAATTCCGAGGAGCGCACGGGCGCCGGACGTTCAGGCGTCTTACGTGGCGACGATCCGAGCGAATCGATTCGCTCTTGCGCACGGCGTAGACGCGCCGCGTCATCGCCAGAGCGCGTGCTCGCGGACTCAAGACGCGGAGTCAGAAAAATCACGACCTCCGATTCGTCCTGCCGTTGACCTTTGACGCCGAACAAACGGCCCACCGCAGGCAACCGAGATACCGCTGGTAGCCCCTCGGAATCGCGACTACGCTGCCGTTGCATCAAGCCAGCGATGACCACCGTATCTCCATGCTTGAGATCAATGTCCGTGGTCGAGCGACGTTTGAGCAGACCAGGAATTCCGGCAACTCGTTGCGCGTTGTCGACTTGGCTGATCTCTGTCTCGACACGCAACATCACCATCCCGGGTGTCTCCACCAGCGGCTTGATGTCCAGAATGACGCCGTACTCACGGAACTCGACGTCCGTCGACCCAACTGAATTCACGATCGGCACGGGAATCTCGCCACCTGCGACGAACCGCGCATGCCCTCCGCTGCGACAACTCAGTCGCGGCTCTGCCACCGTCAAGGCCTCGCCAGACTGCTCGAGCATCCGCAGGCGTGATTCGAGCGTGGTTGCGATACCTAAATAAGCCTTGGCGGAGGTATGTCCCGGAATTGCATCGAAAGCATCGATACCCGCCGGTGTCTCGGGACCCACGAATCGGAATCGATCATTCGTGACGAAGTCCGCGATGACCCCCGCCGAAGGGCCAGAGATGTCCTCACGCCAGCGAATACCGAGTTCGCGAAACTGCCCTTGCCGAAATTCGACGATTTTGACATCGACATGAACGAGCGTTTCGGAGGACGGCTTACTCGTCAGATCGACGATCATCTCCGGAAACAGCTTGGCGACCTCCGATACGCGCATACGGGGTCGTGCATCAACGATCTCCCCTTCAAGCAGTATCCGCCCACCCGCGATTCGAGCACTCGCACCCGGTACGTCACCTAATAGTCTTTGAACTTCAGTGAGTGTCGCCTGCAAATCAATGGTCGTGACACGTACGTCGAGTCGGCGCTGAGTCCCGTCTCGTAACCACAGTTGTACAACGGTATCGCCTGGCGCATGCCCTATCAGTACGAACTGACCCGCACTCACCAAAGTCGCCGAGACCACTTTGCCATTTCCAACTGCGATGCGAGTGGCCTCGGCATCGACGACGCGACTGTCGCCGACGAACAGGTCGATACGCGTTGGCAGCGCTGCCTGCAGCGGACTCACACACACCATCCAAAGAGCCAGCAAAATACAAGCGAATCGAATCCGATCCAAACCACTTTCTTTGATCATGTTCGCCCCCTGCACCAGGCCCCTCTGTTGCGCAAAAAAGAAGATGATTGGTTGCCTCATGGCTTATCGGTGAACCAGTGCTGACTCTTGGCAAGCTCGCGATCGCCGCCGACCCATAACTCAACACTGCGACCTGCTCGTAACGGAGCCGCCGAGCGCGCTCGAGCACTGGGCTTTTTCGCCTCGACCGGCTCGCACTCAGACGAACCCGAAACCCTCGGCTTTAGCGATACCGGCGTTGCATCGCTCTGCCCCCGCAACAGCGGAATCAAGTCGCCGACTCGAAGCGCCAATGCCAAGGTCTGCGCCTGTTCTGGCGTCACATCGAGCGTCATCGTGGAGTAGGAGATGCCGAGCTCCGCACGCCGCTGCAGCAACTCATCCGCTCCCCGGGAGGGATCGACCTGGTACGCACCGGTCGCTAATACCTTGAGCGACTCGAGCAAGGGCTTCACCGTGACGCATCGTGCGCTACCCTCGGTTTTTTCTTCAGCCAACAGCAGATCGACCTGATCACCCGGCCGCACCAAGCCCGCTTGCGAGCTAACCTCATCGACGGGTACGGTGACGGCTCGTGTTCCGTTCAATAATCGACTCGCTAACGCCTGTCCGCCGTGCCCTGAAAGATGCGCCATCGCCAATGCGTCACCGGCCGCTAACGGAATCAATAACTGTTGCCCCAGAACACTCTCTAGCTCGGCCACCGGCAGCGTTCCGCTTGGCAGGTACGCCGCGGGCATCTCTCGCTTCGCCAGATCGTCTACATTCAAAATTTTGCCGGCAGGTAGCGCCACGGCAGCGACGACGACCGGTGTCGGTCGGTAACGTTCGCGCCAATTGATTTCGATTTCGGTGCGCTGTTGTTCCAAGTAGCGTTTTGCACCGACGAAGGCGACCCCCGCAAAGATCACCGCTACGATGAAGGTGATCATCGTGGTATTGAGCGCTGCCGGCCACTTCATGACATCGTCACTCCTGTTATCGCGATTGCTGTTAAATCACTGCTAACCAGCCAATGAACCGCTCGATGCGATGCACGATTGCCGCAAGCAGTGCTTCGGCGGGCGATCGGCCCTCGAGCCAAGGCAGTGTCAACGCCAGTAACAAAACGACGCAAAGCCACAGGTACTCGGCCATGGCCTGACCTTGGATGCCTTCGCGCACACCGCCCATATCAAGTCTCCAGTCCACCGACTTGAATCACGATGCGCGAGCCCGACTCCGACGCTGCGATCGCCGCTTCGAGTCGTCTGCTGCCACGAACGCTGGTGATCACGCCCCGCTCTGCCCCGACGCGAGGCGGTGCGCTCCAGCCAGCACGCACCAGTGCCTCGCTTAACTGCCGCACAGTGAGCTCCACAGATCGCTGGCTGCGAAACAAACCTGTCAGTGGCGCAGCACGTGATCGCCCATGCCGAACCAGTGACACGGACTGCCAGTCAGCAGGCGGCACGAATGGCAATCCGCTCCACGAGTCGATCGGTTCACGCAAATCGCGAATGGCGTAGTCGAGACGTGTACTTCCTGGGTGACGACCGCGTTGGAGACTCACGGTCTCGTGTATCGCATGTCGCTGTCGACCGATAATGATTCGACCATCGCGCAAGCGAACGGTCAGTGGGGCCGGTCCGCTTTGTGCCCAACGTTGAGCGAGCGCCTCGGCAACAACCTCGGGCTCACCGATCTCGGTGCTGGAATGCAAGCGCAGAGGTACGCCATTCACCACCACCCGCTCGATTGCGCTGGCCGCTGACACCGGCTTGGCGAGACTGCAGACGGCGAGAATCGTTCCGAGCAGCCACGCATCCATCGTTCTCGGCATCAGCATGAGCGACCCCTCGCATCGCCACCCTGCGTACCGACCGTTCGATCGGCGGGGACGATGTCGACGTCGAGTCGACCCGGACAAAACCGATCGAATGCAGGCTCGATAAGCGAGATGACAGGACGAATCACATCGAACACATTCGTCGCAGCAAGCAGGCGAGATTGAACGGTCATACCAATGACACGAGTTCGAGTTTCATCATCACTACGCGATGCCCAACCGTGCTGTAGCACCGACAGCTGCTCTGTCAGCAGGATCGGTTCTTTGATCTCGGCGGGCGATAAAAATTCAGGAAGACGAAACGACCATTGCGCCTGAGCTCGGAAGCCGTCCTCGGTCGGCAGACGAAAATCGCCACCTGTGATCAGGCGGGCGGGTGCTAAGGTCGACTGTGTTAACTCACGAAGTTGTTTGGGCGATGAAAGTGGCTGGGGATGATCCAGGCGCATCTTCAAGCTTAATGACCTCGGCATCCAAGGCGCATCGAGGCTCTCGCGTGAGTGCCGATTTTGAGCGATGTCGGTCATTTCCTGTTTGCCGATATTTCCTTCGCTCAGATGCGACAACATCACCGCGTGTCGTACGGCGGAAATCGCGGTCTGTTGTGCCGCGAGTAAGTCTGAAAGAAATAGCAATGCAAGCCAGAGCGGAATGAGCCACAGCAAAGCGATTAGCGACTCGATCAGCGCTTGGCCGCTCTGCCATCGGCATGAAGCACGTAGTTTCGATTGCTGGCTCCTCATGGCGTGGCCGCCGCGAGCCATATCGGTGTCGCATCGAGTGTCGCCAAGCGAACCCTTTCGCTATTCGACAGATTCACAAGCCGTGCTCGCCAGAAGGGACTGAACAAACTCGGTAACTCATGCGCGCCATCCAGTCGAGGGTGCGGTCGTTCAAATGGGGTCGTCGCCGCCGCTTCCGCGAACCAGCGTGGCGCCGCCGTATCGAGCTGCTGATCGGCCCCCGATAAAACCGGCACCGACGAAAACCCCAACAAAGACTTAGCACCGCGACGTGCCGAATCCTCGAGCACCACTCTCACCAAGATTCGCGGTGGTTCGAACTGCTCGCGTTGCGCTGCGGACAGGTCATACACAGACGGCAACCCGAGGTAACCCGCCCCGCGCCGAGTCGAGCTATCGGCCAAACGACTCGCTCGTGGATTGCGTCGGTAACTGTCGCCGTGCTCACCCCGATTGAACGAGGCGCGTCCGGACTCGGCACCGCCCCATGCGATGGGCGTACGTTCACGGATGGAACCGAACAATGCGTAGCGACGCGCATGCACGGACAAGGTGTCGAGTCCACGCCACGTGTCGAAATCGACGAGCTCCGTCCCACCGCGCTTCTCGAGACGCACGATGCTGGTACCGAGTACCGGTGAGAGGGTGTAACGACGGTCACTAGTGAATCCATCGAGCGATCGATGTACGACGTCACGTTGCCGCCAGCGAAACGATCCGCCGTAAAATGACGCGAAACGCAGCCACTCGGCCGACCAAACGGCAACCGCGGCCTCACCGCCCGTCGATAAGCGATATCGCGGATCTGTTGCCTCAATCGAATCGCGGACGATATCTGGAACCACGAGCGCAGTGCCCAGATGCATCACTCGTTGTGCAGCGGCGATGTCATGAGTGACGAGACTGGTCGTCGTCTCTAGCGCCATCAAACTCGGTTGCAAGACCGCATCGAGTTGATGCCATAAGCGCTGCAACGTCACCATGGCGGAGTTCAGATAGGGAACCCACGCGGTGACCAGCGCCGCGCCCGGCAATAAGCGAGTCATGTAGGACGACCACGATCGCAAACTCACAGACTGCGCAAACGCAGCTTCGTTGGCGACGATGGCACGGTTGGTATAAGCATCGAAGTTCAGTGCCCGCGCCTGCCAAACAGCCGCGCTCAATGCAGCGGCATCGGCTGCATTGGCGAGGCGTTGTTTTTCGTTGACGGCCGAGCCTGCCTCGACCGTCCACCATACAGCACCAAGCAGCGCCGCGAGTAAGACGACGAGGACGAGCAGCGATTGCCCTTGTTGCCGCCGAGACCGGAACATTAGGTTGTCTCGGGACTTATTTTTCGAAGTCTTTGAGTGATTTAGTCGTCGCCTGCTCGTTGGCTTTACTGCGACCACCGGTGACGAGTGCACGACCCGAGGTATTGCTCTCACCAGACAAAGCAACGGCAGCCACCGAGGTCTGCCCGCGCAGCACATCGCCGAAAGCAGAATAAACACCGATGGCAGCGACCGCGATCAATGCGACGACGATGATGTACTCGGTCATACCTTGACCCATGATCTTCATTTGAGGCGGGGACTGATGCATGACGAAACTCCTGTGCTCGCTCGATTGGGGAAAACAGGGGTGCATTTCATGGTGAGACCGCTGACGGGTCACGACGAGAATCCGTACGAATTCGGCGATTTAATCGGTCTGGCTGTAATTTCTTGGCATCGAGCGACTTAATCCGCATTTGTGCTGTAATGGGTCCTTCGTCCCCGTCAAACGAGGTTTATCTGATGCGTCGTTTTCTATCGATCGCCCTCGCCTGCGCCGCCGTGATCGGCAGTGCGCGTGCTGATGAAGGCATGTGGACCTACGACAATTTCCCCTCCGCCCTCGTGCGCGAGAAATACGGCGTCAACATCGATCAACCATGGCTCGATCGAGTGAGACAAGCCACCGTCCGACTCTCGGGGTGCACCGCCTCATTCGTGTCGCAGGACGGGTTGATTCTGACCAATCACCACTGCATCACGGCCTGCCTCGCCGAGAACTCGACGAAGGACAAGAGCCTACTCGACGATGGATTTCTCGCTCGTCAGCGCGAACAGGAAGTGCGCTGTCCGACGCAAATCGCCGATGTGCTGGTTGGCATGGATAACGTCACCGCCAAGGTAGAAGCTGCATCGACAGGCCTCGACGATCGCGCGGCCAACGAAGCGCGCAAGCGAGCCTTGACTGCGCTCGAGCAAGATTGCGAAAAGACGAGCGGACAGAAATGCCAGAGCGTGTCGCTTTACAACGGCGGCCAATATTTCCTTTATCGCTACAAGCGATACACCGATATCCGTCTCGTTTTCGCGCCCGAAGCAGGCATCGCAGCGTTCGGCGGTGATCCGGACAACTTCCAATTTCCGCGTTGGTGTTTGGACATGGCCTTCTTGCGTGCCTATGAAGACGGCAAGCCGATACGAGTCGCACAACCACTCACCATCAACTTTGCTGGCGCAGAACCGGGTGAGCTGATTCTCGTGTCGGGCCATCCTGGATCGACCGATCGTCTGTTGACCGTATCGCAGCTACAGCGACTTCGCGATACGGATCTGCCAACCTCGTTACTCCGCAGCAGCGAACTTCGCGGCCGCTACATTCAGTTCGCCAAAGGCAGCGAGGCTAATCGTCGTATCGTCGACGACTCTCTGAGCGGCCTCGAGAACGGCATCAAGGTCCGACGTAAACTGCTCGATGCGTTGCTCGACGAAAATCTGATGGCGAAGAAGCAGCGTGATGAAGCCGCCTTGCGCGAGCGCGTGGCTGCCACACCCTCACTGGCCTCCATCGGCGACCCTTGGGCTGATATCGAGCGAGCCAATCGCACTGCGCGTGGTCTCACGAACGAATTGACCTTCCTGGAAGGTGCCGCCGGTTTCAACAGTCGCCTGTTCCGCTATGCGCGCACGCTAGTGCGTGCGACGGCTGAGCGCGAGAAGCCAAACAGCGAACGTTTGCGCGAGTTCACGGATGCCGCTCTCCCGCGCATTGAGCAGCAATTGAAGGCGCCCGTCCCCGTTTACCCGGAGCTTGAGCAACTGACGCTCTCGTTCAGTCTTGAGCGTATGCGTGAATGGCTGGGTCCAGACGATGCAACGGTTCGCCAATTGCTCCGCGCAGACTCGCCCGACACCCTGGCTCGCAAACTGATCGAAGGATCGACGTTAGCAGACCCTGCTGCGCGCCTCGCCCTGTGGAATGGTGGCGCGGCTGCGGTGGCGGCCTCGACGGATCCGATGATCGTGCTAGCTCGCAACATCGATGATCGCTCGCGTCAAATCCGCAAGCGATATGAAGATGAGGTCGAAGCACCGGTCAGCGTTGCCGAGGCTAAGATCGCCAAAGCTCGCTTCGCGATCTATGGGACCAATGTTTACCCCGACGCCACGTTCACCCTGCGATTGAACTTTGGCACTGTGCAGGGCTGGGACGAGCCCGGCAAGAGCATCCCGCCCTACACCACGCTTGCGACCTTGTTCGAGCGCGCTACCGGCGAGGCTCCCTTTGCGATTCCGAGCAGTTGGCTCGCCGTGAAAGATCAATTGGATCTTTCCACGCGCTTCAATGCCTCGGGAAACAACGACATTGTCGGCGGCAACTCGGGCAGCCCACTACTGAACGCCAAGGGCGAAGTGGTCGGACTCATGTTCGATGGCAACATTCACTCGATCTCGGGCGCGTACTGGTTCGACACGGAAAAGAACCGCTCGACGGCAGTGCATCCGGCCATCATGCGCGAGGCGCTGACCAAAGTTTACAAGGCCGATCACCTGCTGAAAGAACTGCAGCAGCGTAAGCGCTAAAAGATCAGAAGCCTGATTCCGACAGTCTCAACACGGCATCGTCGAAGCCCTCGACGATGCCGAGTTGAGCTCGAGCGCGCAACATATCCTGCGCGAAGAAGTGCCGCGCCGCGAGCACCTTGCCTTCTAGAAATTCCCGTTCTTGCTGACTCAGTGAAGCGATACGCAACGTTTTAATCGCGACGCGCGCCCGCTCGAGCCAACGCCAAGCAACGGTGATGGTACCCATCGCGTCGAGATAAATCGTGGCATTGGTCAGAGCACGCTCAACCTCGCCCGAACGTTGACGCTCGGTGACAAGGCGCGTGGTCTGGCTCGCGAGAGCGACGATGTCCCTCAGCGCACTGGCATCAGCGCGTAACTCGTCTATCGATAAGGCCGCGTCGATGCTGCGCTCGATCGTTTGACACCAAAGATCGAACGCCGCACCACCTTGCAATGTCACTTTTCGACCGAGCAGATCGAGCCCGTGGATACCCCAAGCACCCTCGTGGATGTGATTGAGACGGTTATCGCGATACAGGCGCTCGAGCGGCAGATCGCGGGTGTAGCCTGCGCCGCCCGCAACCTGAATGGCCCACTTATTCGCCTCTAGACCGTATTCCGCGGGCCAGCTCTTGGCGATCGGCGTGAGAAAATCGAGCAACAAAGCAGCCTCGTTACGATGAGCTGCATCGGTTGAGACACGACTCTCGTCAACGAGGTGGGCGCAGTACAGCAACAAATCGAGCGCGCCCTCTACCCACGCCTTTTGCGAAAGCAACATGCGCCGGACATCGGGATGCTGAATCAATGTGATCTGCGGGGAGCGAGGATCGCGATTGGCGAGTGAACGCCCCTGCCGACGCTCACGCGCATACTGCAGTGCGTATTGATAGCCGGAAAATCCGAGAGCCGCGGCCGACAACCCGACCGACACGCGCGCTTCATTCATCATCAGAAACATATAGGCAAGCCCTTGATGCAACTCGCCCACCAGTTCGCCGATGCACTCCTCAGTGTCGCCAAAAGCGAGCGCCGTGTTCACATGAGCACGCCAACCCATCTTGTGATTCAAACCAATCAGACTGACGCCATTCGACGTGACAGCCGCCTCTTCGCGATAACGAGGCACTAGGAAAAGCGATATCCCTTTCACACCAGGCGGCGCCTCGGGCGTGCGCGCGAGAACGAGATGCACGATATTCTCGCCAAGCTCGTGCTCGCCGCCCGAGATCCACATCTTGCGACCACGCAGGCTGTAGCGCCCGTCTACTCGAGGGCTCGCGATCGTGGTGATATCCGCGAGCGAAGAGCCTGCCTGTGGCTCCGACAAACACATCGTGCCGTAGACTCGACCTGCCAACATGCGGGGTACCCACTGCCGACGCTGTGCGTCGCGACCGAAGTGCACCAACAAGTTGGCGGCGCCTTGGGTCAGCATGGCGTAACTATGGAAGCCGACGTTCGCTGCGGCGAATAAACTGCCACAGGCTTGCGATAGGGTGAATGGCAAACCGAGACCGCCATGCTCTTCGGAAAACGAAGTTGCCAAGAAGCCGCCATCAGCCAGGGCTCTCATCGCCTTCGTGAGCTCGGCCGGAAGCACGACTCGACCGTTCTCGATGCGCGGTTCGTTCCGGTCGGCGAGCGCAGCATGGGGCGCAAATTGTTCATCTGCCAATTTCGCGGCGGCCTCGAGGACGGCATCGAAGGTCTCGCGGGTCGAGGACGAGCTCGCAAGACCCAGCACATCGAAAAGGTCGAACTGCAATTCGCGCAGAGGTATGCTCATGAGCAGATTATAAGCAGCAATCTCGGGATCCCCATGTCGAACTCATTCGCCTTCGAACCCCTTGCGCCCGTCACTGCAAGAGTCAGCGGCGCGACGCTGCTGTTCCCCGTACATCGCATCTATTGCGTCGGCCGAAACTATGCCGAGCACGCCAAGGAAATGGGTTCGGACCCGACGCGCGAGCCGCCTTTCTTTTTCTGCAAGCCGGCTGATGCGCTCATCGCCGATGACCTGCCCGTGCCTTATCCGCCTCGCACTCAGAATTTCCATCACGAAGTCGAACTCGTGCTCGCGCTGCACAGCGGTGGTCGCCATCTTTCGGTCGCGGCAGCCGCACAATGCATCTATGGCTATGCCATCGGCATCGACTGGACTCGACGCGATCTGCAAAACGAGGCTAAGAAAACCGGTCGACCTTGGGACACTGGCAAAGCATTCGATGCGTCCGCAACGCTTGGGCCGATCCACCCACGTAGCACGGTGGGCGAACTCAACCGAGGCAAGATTTGGCTGAGCGTCAACGGCGAACTGCGGCAACAAGGCGATCTTGGCGATCTGATTTGGAACAACGCAGAGATACTGGCAGAGCTCTCGAGCCTATTCGAGTTGCGAGCCGGTGATCTGATTTACACGGGAACACCCGCGGGTGTGGCCGCCGTAGTGTCGGGTGATCGCCTCGAGGCCGGCATCGACGGACTTGGTTCGATTCAACTCACGATTCGCTGAATGACATGAACGTCCTGCACGACTACTGGCGTAGTTCCGCGTCTTGGCGAGTCCGCATTGCCCTCGCGATCAAGGGCATCGAATGGCAATCCCACAGCCATGATCTGACTCGCAACGAGCAACGCGATCCAACTTATCTTGATCTGAATCCACAGGGTCTGGTGCCAACATGGCAAGAGGCGGATGGTTGGTCTGTGGGTCAATCCATTGCCATTCTTGAGTATTTAGAAGAGCGCTACCCGAAACCGTCGCTGCTACCCGAGACACCACGTGCACGCGCCGAAGTTCGCTCGCTGGTGCAGGTGATCGCGTGCGATATTCACCCGCTTAACAATCTGCGTGTTACCCGCCATCTTCGCGATCAATGGCAAGCAGACGAGGCGCGTGTGACCGACTGGGTGTGCCACTGGATGCGCGAGGGCTTTATCGCCTTGGAAGAACGCGCGCGACGCCAAGGCTCGAGCGAACATCTTCACGGGCGATCGCTGACACTGGCGGATGTGTGTCTGGTACCTCAGCTCTACAACGCCAAGCGTTTTGGTTGCTCGACAGAGGATTTTCCGACCCTAAATGCGATCGGCGCACACCTCTCGGCACTGCCCGCCTTTCGTGACACGCGCCCGGAAATGCACCCAGGCGCACCGCGCTGACTCAAAAGCCGAAGAGGAAAGCCTCGGGCGCGGTCTGCACTAGCACGACCAAGACGGCAATCACGACGATGGAGATCACGATCGCGAGGATGCCGCGTGAAGCCTGAATCTCCTCGCCCATCGGAACGTCCTCACGCGATTTCTTGCCAAACAGCATCGGCGCTATCAGGTTGCGTCGCTTGAACACGAGATAGAAGAAAGCGGCCAGGACGTGAATCAAAATAGCGACCCACAGCACGTCGAATATTTGTTTGTGCAGTGTCGTCAAACGATCGCTAATCTCGCCGGTGACATAGCCGAAAAGCGGGCCGGTCTGATAAACCTGGTCATTGGCGAATAGACCCGTCACACCTTGCGCCAGCAACATGCCAAGCAACGCGACGATCATCCATCCGCCTGCAGGCGTGTGCCCCGCTGAGGCGACCACATCACGTTCAAGCAAGGCACGCAGGTCTTGCAAGACGACCTTAGGGCTACGAATAAAGTTCGCGAATTTTGCGTGGTATGTGCCCACGAAACCCCATGCGAAACGAACGACGACGATGACAATGACAGCGTAACCACACCGTACATGCCAAGCGAACCAATCGCCCTCCAGCTCGCGAGTCAACCACGCACCGAAAACCGCGAGAACGAGACCCCAGTGCATGACTCGCACGGGCCAGTCCCAGACCAATACTTTGCCCTTGCCCGAACTCACGCAAGCTCCTGTCGTTGGTTGTATTCGATGAAATAGTCATCCGGATCCCAAAGACTGAGCGACGTCATGGAAATCTGTTGACCGTTTGCACCCTTGACACTGAACTCATGCGGCGACGCATGGATACGATAGCCGCGTTGTTGTGCCCGCTCAAAAACGCCTTGTAGGTCGCGTCCTTGCATGACGAAGACGATATCGCCGATACCGAGCCGATCGCGCCGCGAGGGCTCAGGTAATTGCGGAGCGGTGAACTCCAGCAACCCGATCATGCCAAGAACCGGATCAGGCCCCTGCATGATGACAAGACGTGTTCGATCGCCTTTAGAACCGGCGGCGAGACCGATACCCGAGAGGGTGATCTCATCGTCGTACCAAATGCTCATGCCAAGCACATCGCGATAGAACTCGATGGAGCGTTCAATATTGCGCACGATCAGAGTCGTGCGCTTGACGAGCGGCGGCGGGATGGCATCGTTCGACATGGTAATCAGCGTGTCCTCATGATCAACAGCAAGGCGGCGATCGCCAGCAACAGCGTGGGCGCCCAAGCGAGCAACATCGGTGCACCTCCGAACACGATTGCACCGCTCTCTAGGGTTCGCTGCAGAGAGAAAAATCCAATACCGAGAATGAATCCCATCGCCACTCTCGCGCCAGAGCCGGAATCACGCAAGGACCCAAATACGAAAGGCACGGCCAACATGAGGGCAAAGAAAATAGCCACTGTACGTGCGATCCTCGACCAGAATGCGAAGAGAGGCTCACGATCATCAAGACCATTCGCACGCAAATGCATGACAACCCGCCAGACCGCGAGCGTCGACATCTGATCCGGCGCACTGGCTGCATCACCAAAGAAATCAGCGCTCAGTTTGGACAAGAAAGGCTCAGAGACACTTCGGCGCGCTGTTACGAGCGTATCGCTCGTGAGAGCGGTCTCAGCGTACTGACCTAGCAGCCATCGACCCTCCTGATCGAACTTGATGGAGGTTGCCCGCGCCATCGACCGCAGCCGATTTCCCTCATCCAACTCGAACAAAGCCACACCACCATAACCATCGCCGCCGCCGCGACGTTCGATGCTGATGAGTAGTCGCCCATCACGGACCCAAGTGGCACCGAGCGTCCCGCCGCCCTGACCTGCCATCTTCTGCAATGTCTTTTGCTGCTTGGCCAACTGTTGCATCGGCGGCGCCAGCCATTCACCCAAGATGATGGCGACCATCAATAAAACCACCCCTGCGGCCGCCACACCACGGGACACGCGCCAAACCGACCAGCCCGCTGCTCGCATCACCGTCAGCTCGCTGCCCCGAGCGAGATTGCCAAGGCCGAGCAGCGCACCAATCAAGGCGCTAATGGGCAAAAGATCCCAGATCTGCTGCGGCAAGCTCAGCAGCACGAATACGGCTGCGCTAGCGGCCGTGTAGTTGCCGACACCAATATCGTTCTGCTGTCCGATCACGAGAAACAACGTCCCGAGCGAGGCGAGAACGGCGGCAACCATGGCGACACCCGACAGCACCGCGCGCATCACGTACCGATCTAGTACACCGAGCAAGGGGTTCATACCGCCACGCCTCGATGCCGCCAACGCGCACGCCACACCGGCAACATCAGTACGAGCGACGTGGCGCCCAAGACCACCAGATGCACCCACCAAAGTCCGATCCACGCGGGCGTCAGTCCTTTTTCGATCCAAACACGAGCGGCCGATATGAGACTGAAGTAGACGAAATACAGTACGACACCGAGCCAAATTCGAGCGTAGCGCCCTTGTCTCGGACGCAGACGGGCAAGCGGTATCGCCAACATCGCGAGCACCAACACCATCACCGGGGCGGCAACACGCCATTGCCATTCGGCAATCGCGTTACGGTCTTTCGATTGCAGCAATTTGAAGAAGGGTTGTGCTTCTAGCCGAGGCGGTGCGAGCAAGGCTTCGGGAATCTGGACGGGGATCACGCTTTGCTCGAAACGCACGCGCCGAAGTTCAGCCGAACCCGGGATACCCTCAATGCGCTCGCCGGAATACAGCGTCAACAAATGCAAGCGACCATCTGTAGAAATCGTATGTCGGCCTCGATCTGCGAGGACGATTTCCTGGCGACCGTCGTTATCGCGCTGAATGAATACCCTGCCCAGCATTCCGCTGGCATCCAGAGTCTCCGCATACAGCACGATCGTGCCGCCGCCGAAGCTGCGGAATCGCCCCGCCGTGATCGGCGAGAATTCCCCATCTCGCAACGCCTCGCTGCGAACTTGCTGGATCTTCGCCATCGCCATCGGCCCGACGAACGAAGTCAGAATGCCGACCGCAGAGGCGCAGACGATCGCAATCAACAACACGGGAAGCCAGGTGTGCCGCCCCGACACCCCACAAGCCTGCATCGCCGTCATTTCACTGTCGTGATAGAGCCGTCCAAGCGCGAGCATCACACCCAGTAACAGCCCAATCGGCAGCAGGACCGAGATGTTCTGTACCGTCCCGAGACCGACCAGTGTCAGCACCACATCCGGCGGAAAGCCTTGCTCTGCCGCGCGCGCCAAGACGACGCCGAGTTGATTGGTCAGCAAGATGACCGTCAACACAGCCGTTACCGCCAGCCAACTGCCGACGGTCTCTCGAAGAATGTAGCGCGATAGCGTCGGGATCACGGTCAAGCCCCGCAGAAAAACGCTAGAATGTTACGTTACTTGCAGGGCCTCGTGGTGCACGGCTGCACCCGGCCGACTCGACTTTGGAGATCCCCAGATGAAGTTCGACATACTCACCAGCAACCCCGCCCAAACTGCAGTCGATTGCTTAGTTCTCGGCGTACACGACTCAGGCGCCCTGTCGCCGCTCGGCGTGGCGGTCGATCGAAAGAGCGGTGGCGCTCTGATGCGCTACCTGGCGCACGGTGACTTTGCCGGACGGCTCGGCGAGACCGTGCTGCTCCCTGCGTTTCGCGGACTCAAGTGCTCGCGACTGTTGCTCGTCGGTCAAGGCAAGCTGGAAGTGTCCCGTCGGCACTGGCGTAAGGCACTGGCGGCAGCGGTGGCCGCTCTCGCGAAGACGAGAGTGCGCTCTGCCGCGATTGCCCTGACCCGGCCCGCCACGCGCGAACTCGATGACTACCTCTACAGTCGCTCAGCAGTCGAAACGGCGCGCGCAGCCCTGTATCGCGTCAACGATTTGAAGTCGGGCAAGAAGGCGCCGCCTCCCGCACTCGAGAGCCTCAAGTTCGCTGGGGTTCGCACGACATCAGCCGCCGCGGCGCGACGCGGTATCGCGCATGGCCTCGCCTCCGCTAACGGAGCCAAGCTGATGCGGGATCTCGCCAATCTGCCGGGTAACGTTTGTACACCCACCTATCTCGCCGAGCAGGCGCTCGCGTTAGCCGCCAAACACGAGCGCGTCAAAGTTCGCGTGCTCGATGAAGCGGAGATTCGCGATGAGAAGATGGGCTGCTTCTTGGCCGTGACTCGCGGTAGCGACGAGCCCCCCAAGTTCATCGTGATCGAATACAAGGCGCCGCGCGCCGCACGCGCACCGGTTGTGCTCGTCGGCAAGGGCATCACCTTCGACACCGGCGGCATCTCGCTCAAAGATCCGGGTGCCATGGACGAGATGAAATTCGACATGTCGGGCGCGGCAACCGTGATCGGCATGATGTCGGTCGTTGCCGAACTCGGTCTCAACTTGAATGTCGTCGGCCTCGTTCCAACCTGCGAAAACATGCCGAGTGGCAAAGCGATCAAACCGGGCGATATCGTCACGAGTGCAGCGGGCCTCACGGTTGAAATCCTCAATACCGATGCCGAGGGACGGTTGATCCTGTGCGATGCCCTGCACTACTCGCGTCGCTTCAAGCCACAAGCGGTCATCGATATCGCAACGCTCACGGGCGCTTGCGTCATCGCACTGGGTCATCACCACACGGGTGTCATGACCAACGATGACAAGCTGGCGGCGGAACTCGTCGAGTCCGGCGTGCGAGCGGACGATAGAGCCTGGCAGATGCCGCTCACAGAGGAATACGGCGAACAACTGCGCAGCAACTTTGCCGATATGGCGAATGTCGCAGGTCGCGACGGTGGTGCCATCACGGCGGCAGCCTTCCTCGGTAAGTTCACCGAAGGTCTGCGTTGGGCTCACATGGATATCGCGGGCTCAACGTATGTCGGTGGCGCTGCCAAGGGCAGCACCGGTCGACCGGTCGCCCTGCTGTCGGACTTCTTGCTGCGCCGCGCACGCCGCTAACTTACTGCGATGGATAAATCCTACTCGCCGCTTGACATCGAACGGCGCATCTACGAGCGATGGGAATCATCAGGTCTCTTCGCTCCTGCGGGCGATGGCCCCGGCTATTGCATCGTCATTCCGCCACCCAACGTGACGGGCACTTTGCATATGGGTCATGCGTTTCAGGACACCATCATGGATGCCCTGACGCGCTACCACCGCATGCGGGGCGAAGCGACGCTATGGCAGCCAGGCACCGATCATGCGGGTATCGCCACACAGATGGTGGTCGAGCGCCAACTCGAAGGTGAAGGATTAAGCCGTGCTGCGCTCGGGCGAGACGCTTTCATCGAGCGCGTCTGGAAATGGAAAGGCGAATCGGGTGGCACGATCGCTCGGCAGATGCGTCGTCTCGGCGCTTCGGTCGACTGGTCACGCGATCGCTTTACGATGGACGAGGGTCTCTCCGAGACCGTTACCGAAGTTTTCGTGCGCCTCTATGACGAGGGGCTCATCTATCGCGGCAAGCGTTTGGTGAATTGGGATCCGGTCCTGCAAACGGCCGTTTCCGACCTCGAAGTCTTGAGTAGCGAGGAAGAAGGATCCCTTTGGCATCTGCGCTATCCCCTCGCCGAGGGTGGCGGCCATCTGATCGTTGCAACGACGCGCCCTGAAACGATGCTCGGCGATACCGCCGTTGCCGTTCACCCGGATGACGAGCGCTACCGACACCTCATCGGACAACAATTGCGGCTGCCGTTGACCGATCGAACGATCCCAATCATCGGTGACACCTACGTCGATCCTGAGTTTGGCTCAGGCTGCGTGAAGATCACGCCTGCCCACGACTTCAACGATAACGAAGTTGGGCAGCGACACCATCTCGCTGTCATCAACGTCTTTACACCCGACGCCAAAATCAACGAGAACGCGCCGTCCGACCTGCAGGGTCTCGATCGCTTCGAGGCACGCGCTCGAATTATCGAAAAGCTGACCGAACAAGGCCTGCTCGAGCGTATCGACAAACACAAGTTGATGGTTCCGCGCGGTGATCGATCAGGTTCGGTGATCGAGCCTTATTTGACGGATCAGTGGTACGTCAAAATCGCGCCCCTCGCGGAGCCGGCTGTGGAAGCGGTGACCTCGGGAAAAATCAAGTTCGTACCGGAGAACTGGGCGCGCACGTATTTCGAATGGATGCGCAACATCAAAGATTGGTGTATCAGCCGTCAACTTTGGTGGGGACATCGCATTCCCGCTTGGTACGACGCTGAGGGACGCATCTATGTCGGTCGTTCCGAATCCGAAGTGCGCGCGAAACATGCACTCTCGCCCGACCTCATCCTGAAGCAAGACGAGGATGTTCTGGATACGTGGTTCTCGTCGGCACTGTGGCCATTTTCAACTTTAGGTTGGCCCCAGTCCACGCAAGAGCTCCAGCGCTTCTACCCAACCTCGGTTCTCGTCACGGGATTCGACATCATCTTCTTCTGGGTCGCCCGCATGATCATGATGGGCATGAAGTTCATGGGTGATGTGCCCTTCCGCGAGGTGTATGTGCACGGCCTCGTGCGCGATTCGGAAGGTCAGAAGATGTCGAAGTCTAAGGGCAACGTGCTAGACCCGCTCGATATCGTCGACGGAATCGCACTCGAGGACTTGGTTCGCAAACGAACCACGGGCCTGATGCAGCCCCGACTTGCGCCTTCCATCGAGAAAGCCACCCGCAAAGCGTTTCCGGACGGTATCGAGTCACACGGCACCGACGCACTACGCTTCACTTTCGCCTCGCTCGCGACACAGAGCGCCGACATTCGTTTCGATCTCGCACGAGTCGGTGGTTATCGCAACTTCTGCAATAAGCTCTGGAACGCGTCGCGCTTCGTGCTACTCATGCTCGAGGACGAGACGGGCAAGCCGCTCGATCCCGAGCTCTTGAGCGGCGAGATCAGTCCGGGTGTTGTCGATCGCTGGATCGTCTCTAGGCTCGGACACACGCTTCGCGAAGTTGATCAAGCCTTCGCGGACTATCGTTTCGATTACGCTGCCTCGGCGCTTTACGAGTTCACGTGGTACGAGTTCTGCGATTGGTACCTTGAGCTCGCCAAGCCAATACTGCAGTCAGACCAGAGCAGCGCGGCTGCCAAACGAGCAGTTCGTCGCACGCTCGTCCAGGTGCTCGAATCCTTGCTGCGCGCTCTGCATCCGCTGATGCCCTTCATTACCGAAGAAATCTGGCAGCGAGTAGCGCCACTTGCCGGCACGGCAACCACACGCGGCGGCACACTCATGACGGCAAGTTGGCCAGCAGACAACCGATTCGCGGCTGATACGGATGCCGAGGCCGACGTCACGTGGATCAAGTCATTCGTCCTCGGGATCCGTCAGATTCGTGGTGAGATGGATATCAGCCCCGCGCGCAAACTCGCCGTGCTCATCGAGAATGCGAATGCGGACGATCGCCGCCGTATCGACTCCCAACGATCCTACCTCGCGCGCCTTGCGGGTTTAGAGTCTTTGCGCGAACTCTCCGATGGCGAGATTGCACCTCCCTCGGCACTTGCCGTTATCGGTGAGATGCGCGCGATGGTTCCGATGGAAGGTCTCATCGATCCGCAGGCGGAAGTGACGCGACTCGAAAAACGTGCAGCCAAGACTCGAGACGAGATTCAGAAGGCGCGCAACAAGCTCGCCAACGAAAACTTCGTCCGCAACGCGCCGCCCGAAGTGGTGGCACAAGAGCAAGGCCGGGTTGCCGACTTCGAAAGCACGCTGGCCAGCATCGACTCGCAGTTACAGCGAGTACGGGCGCTGTTGAAGTAGCGGAGCCCCTCGAAAATGGCGCGCCTGCTGCTGATTCTGCTACTCGTCCTCATCGCGGCGGCTTGGTGGCATCTGCGCAAGAAGCGCGGTGGTCAGGCTCGAGAATCCGCAGAGTCGCGAGCACGGCGCTGGGCAAACTTGCTCGAGCGCGACTGGCCCCTTTGGCAGCGACTCCCAGCCTCAGAGAAAGCCACCCTGCTCGAACGATTGGATCATTTCCTTGAGCGGGTTCCGTTCACCGGTGCGCATGAACTCGTCGTCACCGAAGAGATGCGCGTCTTGATCGGCGCTCAAGCCTGCTTGATCACTCTGGGCAACGCCGAGTACCCGTTTGACGATCTCCATGGCATCACGATTCATCGCGACGAGTTTGTCGTTGAAGAAGCTATAGAAGACGAAGATACAGGCGTCGTCACGGAGGGTTATCAAACGCTCTCCGGTCAGGCCATCGAGGCGGATCGCATCGTCTTGTCATGGAAGGATGTACTCGAGTCCGCACGACGCCAAGACGGCTACAACGTCGTCATCCACGAATTTACTCACTTTCTCGAACATACGCGCCCTGGCGGTGATCCGGCCGCTCGTGCGGCACTGGAAACCTGCCTCGAGGAATTACGCGCCGCGGTCGATCGCGGCGAAGAAACGCTGCTCGACCCGTACGGCGCTGAAGACCTCACGGAGTTTCTCGCCGTCTCTGCCGAGTTTTTCTTCGAGCGCTCGCAGGAACTGCAGCGACGGCATCCGTTGCTATATGTGCTGTTGCGCGACAGCTTCCATCTCGACCCGGCGACTTGGACCGTGCCTGCGGCACTGCCGTCGAAGACTCAAGCCTGATTCGTCGCGACAGCTTCTCTGAGCGAGACTTTCCTCAGCCGAAATTTTCGGGATGGCGCGCCATCTCAGAGCGGAAGAAAGCTTTCAGACGTGAATAATCCGCATCGTAATCCGCGCCGGGCATGAGGGCATCACCGATCAACACTCGTCGCTGTGCAAAATCGAGCGCTACCGGAACGATCGGCACCCCCGCTGCCAGCGCGATGTGGTGGTACCCCTTCTTCCACTCGGGTACGGGACTACGAGTTCCTTCCGGCGCTATGACCAGCATCATCTTGTCTCGCCTAGCGAACTCGGCACTTGAGGCCTGAACAACGTTGCCCGCCTGGCGCCGATCAACTGCCACGGCACCGAGGTAGCGACCGAGCGGCCCCCACGGTCCCTTCAATGCCGTGTGCTTGGCCATCCAGTTGGCGTCGAGACTCAGCGCGAAGTAAGTGAGGATGCCCACGACGAAATCCCAGTTCGACGTATGCGGTGCGACAATCACGACGAACTTGGATGTCCTCGGGAAGTTGCCTTCGATACGCCACCCCATGAGCCACAGCCCCAAGATTCCAAAGGGCCGGCGCCACCAACTTCGAACCTGCGGGACTTCGACGGGGGTTTTCGGAAATCGACTACTCATGCGGATTTACGTGCCTCGGGGACTCGCCACAAGAGGAGTCCACCCACCAAAAACAAAATGACCAGCGAAGTGATGGAGAGACGAGAGTTGCCCGTGCCGTAAGCCACCGCCGCTATCAGCAGCGGCCCGATGAAACTCGCGAACTTGCCCATCATGTTGTAGAAGCCGAAAAACTCACCACCCTTGCCTTCGGGTATCAATCTGCCGAAGAACGAGCGCGACAGACTCTGCACGCCGCCTTGAACCAAACCCACCACGATAGCGAGAGCAAAGAATTCGGTGACGGAATCTAAAAAATAGGCATAAAGCGTGGCAGCCAAATAAACGCCAATGCAAATCAGGATGCCACGCTTGGGGCCAATCCGATTCCCCACCCAGCCGAGCAAGAGCGCCGAGGGGAAAGCTACGAACTGGGTCAGCAATAAGGCGGCGAGCAGACTTGAGCTGGGCAAGCCGAGCGCAACGCCATAGTCGACTGCCATGGTGTAGATGGTATGAACCCCATCGATGTAGAGCCAGTAAGCCAACAGGAACAGCGAGATGTCCCGATGTGCACGGATTCGTCTCAGGGTTTGCCCGAGCTCACGCAAGCCCGCCATCAATGAAGTCCACAACGACTCGGCTGCGTTCTGACCGGGCTTCTCGCGCACATAACGAGCGAGTGGAAGTGTGAATACGAACCACCAAACAGCAACACTCAAAAACGACCACTGCACAGCCTCAGCAGGCCCAGACAACCCGAACCATTCAGGCTTGAGGGTCATCAACACGTTGAACGCAAACAAGAGGCCGCCGCCGAGATAACCCATCGAGTAGCCGAAAGCAGACACCGTATCGAGCTCGCGCTCGGAGGCGACATCCAGCAACAGCGCGTCGTAAAAAATGTTACCCGCGTTGAAGCCGATCCCCGCGACGATGAAACAGGCGGCGGCCCAACCCCACTCGCCCTGCCCAACGAAGGACAACGCAGCGGTACCCGCCACCCCAATCGAACTAAACAAGACGAGCTGAGCCTTGCGCCCCGCGGTTCGATCCGCAAAAGCCCCAAGGATCGGGGCAAGCAAAGCGACGATGATCCCCGCGATCCCGTTGGCGAGACCCAAGCGGGAGGTGCTAACGGTAGGGTCGACTCCCGTGCTCCAGAACTGTTGAAAGAAGACTGGGAAGAACCCCGCAAGCACGGTGGTTGCAAACGCGGAGTTCGCCCAGTCGTACAGCGCCCAGGAAACAGTGTCGCGGCGCTTGTACGGGCTCGTCATGATTAATGTGCCTGCTCGCGCGTCTCGCGGAAGACGATACCAGGCCAACGCTCGATGGTGAGCTCGAGATTGACCCGCGAGGGAGCAAGATATACGAGTGCCCCGCTGTGATCTACTGCAAGGTGATCGTAGGCCTTCTGGCGAAACTCTTCGAGCTTCTTGGCGTCATCACACTGTATCCAGCGCGCCGTCTGCACGCCGATCGGCTCGAACGCACATTGCACCGCATATTCGTCCTGTAGACGAAACGCGACGACTTCGAACTGCAACTGACCGACCGCCCCCAAGATCTGATCGTTATTGCGTAACGGACGAAACAACTGGGTTGCGCCCTCCTCGCAAAGCTGACCAAGACCTTTGGATAGCGCTTTCATCTTGAGTGGATCTTTGAGTACGGCGCGCCGAAACATTTCCGGCGCGAAATTTGGGATACCCGTGAAGCCGAGCTTCTCCCCCTCAGTGAAAGAATCGCCGATATTGATCGTGCCGTGATTATGCAAACCGATGATATCGCCCGCGTACGCATCCTCAGCGGCTGACCGATCAGAAGCGAGAAAGGTCAAAGCATCAGCGACTCGGACATCTTTGCCAAGTCGAACATGGTGCATCTTCATGCCTTTGGTGTATTTGCCCGAACAAAGGCGCAGAAACGCGATTCGATCGCGGTGCATCGGATCCATGTTCGCCTGAATCTTGAAGACGAATCCGGTGAGCTTCTCTTCTTGGGGCTGCACGCTGCGCTGGCGAGTCTCGCGCGGTAGTGGGCCTGGCGCATCGCGAGTGAACGCTTTCAACAACTCCTCAACGCCGAAATTCGAAATGGCCGAGCCGAAAAATACCGGTGTCTGCTTGCCGGCACGGTAGGCATCGATATCGAAGCTTTGAGTCGCCCCTTTGACGAGTTCGATCTCGTCGTCATAAGCACTCGCAGCGACACCGAGTAACTCTCGCCCTGCTGGACTGTGTAAGCCCTCGATGACGATGTTCTCACCCACACGTCCCTTCTCACCCGCTTCGTAGACGTAGATACGATCTTCGATGAGGTGATAGATCCCCTTGAGATCTCGCCCCATGCCGATCGGCCAGGTGATCGGCGCAGTCGCAATGCCCAGAACCTTCTCGATCTCATCGAGCAACTCGATCGGCGCGCGGCCTTCACGATCGAGCTTATTGATGAACGTCATGATCGGTGTGTCACGCAATCGACAGACTTCCATCAACTTGATCGTACGTTCTTCGACACCCTTGGCGCAGTCGATGACCATCAAGGCCGAGTCGACGGCGGTCAACGTACGATAGGTATCCTCAGAAAAGTCTTCGTGACCCGGCGTATCGAGCAAATTGACGATGCAGTCGTTATACGGAAACTGCATGACCGACGAGGTCACCGAGATACCGCGCTGCTGCTCAAGCCGCATCCAATCGGACGTCGCGTGCCTCGCGGCCTTGCGACCCTTCACGGTACCGGCTAACTGGATGGCACCGCCGAACAACAACAGTTTTTCGGTGAGCGTCGTCTTGCCGGCGTCAGGGTGAGAGATAATCGCGAACGTACGACGCCGCGCGACTTCGTCGCTAAGTTTCATGGCGGTTATTGTCGCCTATCGGGGCTGTAAAGACAGCCGCATCACGATGGCGTCTTCCCGCCCCTGTTCGGCTTGATAGTAACCGCGCCGTAACCCGACCTGCTGCAAACCAAGCGACTGGTAAAGTCGAACGGCAGTCACATTGCTCGGTCGCACTTCGAGAAATAAATCCTGCGTGCCGCAGGCGCGCGCCACATCGAACAGGTGCTCCATCATGCGACGACCCAGCCCACGAAAACGGTATTCGGGTCGGATGCAGACGTTAAGCACGTGCGCTTCGCCGGCACCCGTACTGAGTACCGCGTAGCCCGCGAACTGCTCGTCTACCTCCATCACACGACAGTGATAGCCCGCTCGAATGCAATCGCGAAAGATCCCCTCGCTCCACGGGAAGGCGTAACCCAGTCGCTCCGATTCAGCGACCTTAGGCACGTCAGCCTCGACCATGCGCCTGATGACAAAAGGCGCAGCAGCGGCAGCCTCCAAAACCTCACGTGACAGGCTCGACATCAAGCCTCCGCTGGCAACTCGGCGAACACGCGTCGCGCCAATTTCAAATCTTCCCACGCTTTTCGCTTATCGCCCGGCGTTCGCAGTAGATACGCCGGATGGTAAGTGACGATCACGGGAATTTGATTGGGGCCGTAACGATGTACGGCACCACGAAGCTTGGCGAGCGTGGCGTCAGTACCGAGCAGGTTCTGGGCGGCGAAGCGACCGAACGCCAGCAAAATACGCGGCGACACCTGTTCGATTTGCTGATGCAGATAAGGCAAGCACTCGGTCACCTCATCTGGTCGAGGATCGCGATTTTCCGGCGGCCGACATTTCAGAACGTTGGCGATGAACACGCTCTCGCGTGGCAACTCGATGGCGGCCAGCATGGCATTCAGCAATTGACCGGCGGCACCCACAAACGGCTCGCCCCGGCGATCTTCCTCGGCTCCGGGCGCCTCACCGACGACCATCCACTTCGCTCTCGGATCACCGACCCCGAAAACGGTTTGGGTGCGCGAGCGATGTAATTCGCAACGCGTGCAATCGGCTATACAGCGCTGCAATTCGTTCCAGCGGCTTTCGCCATCAACGGGATTCGGCGGTAGCGAGGCGATCGCCTCGCGATCCGGTGCAGCCGCAGGTTGCCGGGCCACCCATCGATCGATGCCCAGAGCCTCCAGATACGCGGCGCGACGCTGCGGGTCGATCATGCTCCGACGGAACGCCGCAGCTTCCGCCACAGCCACATCAACGGCGCGAGCGACACGTAACAAGTGAACAGCAACAAGAGCATCGGCGGCGGATTTGCCACGACGAGCGCTAACGACAGCGGCACGATCACGAAGTAGAAAAACTTCACTCGCGCATTCCAGTCGATCTGCTTGATGCTCTGATATGGAATCGCCGAGATCATCAGCACGCCGGCCAGAGCACACACGCCAAACGACAGCGCGAGGCCCGCGAGATTCGGCTCCAGCCATTCGCTCGAGAACCAAACGAACGCGGCGACGAGTCCGGCTGCCGATGGGCTCGGCAGACCCTCGAAATAGCGCTTATCGGCGGTTGCGGCGCGCGCGTTGAATCGAGCCAATCGCAGCGCAGCGCAGACAGCGTAGAAGAAAGACGCGATCCACCCGAAACGCCCCCACCCGCTACCGTACTCGGCGATGGCGGCGACGCCCCACTGATACGCGACGAGCGCCGGCGCAACGCCGAAAGACACCATATCGGCGAGGCTATCGAACTCCTTGCCAAAGACGCTCTCGGTGCGGGTCCATCGTGCAACACGACCATCGAGGCCGTCGAACACCATGGCGACGAAAATCGCCTGCCCGGCACGAGCAAAGTCACCGTGGATGGCCGATACGATAGCGAAGAAACCGCAGGCAAGACACCCGGTGGTGAGGATGTTGGGGAGCAGAAACACCCCGCGCCGGACCGGCGGCAGGGGCTGTGGGGTGGATGTCGAGTCGGAATTCAAGGCTGGCCACAGCTCCGCGAGATAAAAACCACCTCATCATAGGGGTCGAAACCTTTCGGGACAATCTCCGCATCCGTAACATGGCGCACCTGAATCGCCACCCGAGTAGCAGCTCTCCATGCGTTGGTCCCGATACCCCATCAATACCGTCAAGGAAACCCCGTCCGAAGCCGAGGTCGTCAGTCACCAGCTGATGCTGCGTGCGGGGCTGATCCGCCGGCTCGCGGCCGGCATCTACACCTGGACTCCGTTCGGACTGCGTACGCTGCGCAAAGTCGAGAACATCATCCGCGAGGAAATGGATCGCGCCGGCGCACTCGAGGTACTGATGCCCGCCGTGCAACCCGCGGAGCTCTGGCAGGAATCAGGACGCTGGGAGCAGTACGGTCCCGAACTGCTGCGCCTGAAGGATCGTCATCAGCGCGACTTCGTTATCGGTCCGACTCACGAAGAAGTGATCACGGATCTCGCCCGTCGAGAATTGAAGAGCTATCGGCAGTTGCCGGCGAACTTCTATCAAATTCAGTTGAAGTTCCGCGACGAGATTCGCCCTCGCTTTGGCGTGATGCGCGGCCGCGAGTTCATCATGAAAGATGCCTACTCCTTCCACGCCACGCAGGAGTCGCTGCAGGAAGGCTACGATGCGATGCGCGAGGCCTACAATCGCATGTTCACGCGCATGGGTCTCGAGTTCCGACCGGTCAAAGCCGACACCGGTTCGATCGGCGGCACGGCCTCCGAAGAATTCCAGGTACTCGCGGACTCGGGTGAAGACGCCATTGCCGTCTCCGATGGCGCGGACAACTACGCGGCGAACCTCGAACTGGCTCCAGCGCTGGCCCCGTCGGCACCACGTCCGGCAGCCACGGCCACGCTGACTAAAGTTGCCACACCGAACAAACGCACCATCGAGGAAGTGGCGGAATTTTTGAAGGTCTCGCCACAGCAATGCATCAAGTTGTTGCTGGTCGAATCGACCGATGGCGGCGTGATCGCACTGGCCGTTCGCGGCGATCACGAACTCAATGCGATCAAGGCTCAAAAACTGCCCGGCGTTGCAAACCCGCTACGGATGGCCGCGCCGGAGGCGGTTGTCGCCGCCACCGGGTGCGAGCCGGGTTATCTCGGCCCGATCGGACTGAAGTGCCCACTGTATGCGGATCACGCAGCGCTCGCTGCGGCGAATTTCGTCTGCGGCGCGAACGAAGTTGGCCATCATTTCAGCGGCGCCAACTGGGGCCGCGATTTACCAGAGCCGACGGCGGCGGATCTACGCAACGTCGTCGCTGGAGATCCGAGCCCTGGCGGTAGCGGTACTTTGCGCATTCGTCGTGGCATTGAAGTCGGCCACATCTTTCAGCTCGGCAAAAAATACAGCGAGGCGATGCAAGCGAGTGTTCTCGATGAGGCCGGCAAACCCGTCGTGATGTTCATGGGCTGCTACGGCATCGGTGTCACTCGTATCGTCGCGGCAGCAATCGAGCAGAACCACGACGCAGCGGGGATCATTTGGCCGGCACCGATCGCGCCGTTCGATGTCGTTTTGGTGCCGCTGAATGCAGCCAAATCGCCGAAAGTGGCGGAGCTTGCCGAGCAGCTTTACGCGCAACTTCAGCAACGCGGCTTCGAGGTCCTACTCAATGATCGCGATGCACGACCCGGCGTGAAATTCGCAGATACGGAGCTGATTGGCATACCGCATCGCGTCGTCATCTCCGATCGCGGCATCGAGGCTGGCGCACTCGAGTATCGACATCGACGCGCGAGCGACAACGAAGCTTGGCCGCTCGCCGAAGTGATCGATCGACTCGAAACGGCGCGCCGAGAAACTCGCTGATGAGCCCCCCTTTGAGCATCGAAGTTCTCGTCGTATTTGACTCTCGTCACGGGGCGACGGCCGAACTCGCTCGCCACCTTTGTCGCGGTGTCGAGTCGGTCGATGGCGTCATTGCGACCCTGCGTCGTGTTCCCGCTGTCTCTGCCGAAAGCGAACGACCGGTCGTCGCCGTACCGGATTCGGGTGCTCCGTGGGTTTCCCATGAAGATCTTCGTCGTTGCGATGGATTGTTGCTCGGTAGCCCAACGCGCTTTGGCAACATGTCGGCGGCGATGAAACACTTTCTCGATGGAACGAGCACCTTGTGGGCCGAAGGCGCGCTCAGCGGCAAGCCCGCCGGTGTCTTCGGTGGCAGCAGCAGCTTGCACGGCGGTCAAGAGAGCACCTTGCTGACGATGCTCGTGCCGCTACTGCATCACGGTATGGTGATCGCCGGTATTCCCTACTCGGAGCGCGCCCTCGCAGACACTCGCAGTGGTGGCACACCCTACGGCGCAACGCATTTCACGCCCCATGGGCAAACCGCCCAGTTGACGGAGCACGAGCGCGCTTTAGCTCGCGCTCAAGGCGAGCGCATTGCAACGCTCGCGCGCGCGCTCAAGACTCGCCGAGGATAGATTTCACGAAGGGCACGGTGAGGCGTCGCTGCGCTGACAGCGAAGCGAGGTCGATCTCATCGAGCAATCGACCGAGCGTGCTCATATCGCGAGGAAATCGCCGCAAGAGATAGCGAGCCGTTTCTTCGGGAAGATCCAGCCCGCGCGATGCGGCGCGCAAGCGCAAGGCCTCTCGCTCACCCTCGTCATCGAGTGCCTTCAACTGAAAAATCTCGGCGGCACCGAATCGCGAGCGGATATCGGCCAGCACCCAGTTCAAACCAACCGGCGCCTGATCGGCCGCCACAATCAGCCCGCCACCGCGCTCTTCCAAGCTGCGATAGGCGGAAAAGAGTGCCAGCTCAAAATCACGATGACCAATACGGCAGCCGATGTCATCGATGCAAAGCAGATCGAGCAACCGAACATCGCTGAGAAAACCCGTGGCCGCTTCACCGAGTTCACGCAATGGCAGATACGCGGCACGCCGCGCACCCGCTGCGGCGCAGGCGGCTTGCAAGAGATGACTGCGACCGCTGCCCTTGGCGCCCCACAGCCAAATCACACCGCGATCGCCGTAGGCGATCGAACGTAAACGTTCGACGGCCATTGGATTGGGACCCGGATAAAAGGAAGCGAATGTGGCGCGGTCCTGTATCGACACACCGAGCGGTAACTGTTGCATCAGTCCGTCACCGCCGGCTGTGACCAAGCGCGAATGAAAAACCGCGCGACATAATCGGCGCCCGACCACACGGTCGTGACCAACGTCGCCACCATCAATGCACCAAAGACATCCGGCCAAATCACCCACCAGCCCGCCTGGATGATCGACCCGACCAACACCAACAATTGCAATGTGGTGTTGATCTTTGAAATCCAGGTTGGCTTACCACGCAATTCGCCGAACCAAAGACGGAAGACGAGTGAACCTGTCGAGATCAGCACATCGCGAGCGATCGCCGCTGCCGCCAACCAAACAGGAACGAGTTCCTGCCACACGCAGGCGAGAAAAACGCTGACCAGCAATATCTTGTCGGCCAGTGGGTCAAGGAACTTACCGAGCTCGCTGATCCAACCGAATCGCTTCGCAAGATAACCGTCGATTCCATCGGATACGGCCGCGACCGCAAACAGGCCTAAGGCCAAACCATACTGCCCCTGCTCTAAGGCCAATACGATCGGCAGCGTCAAAAAAATGCGCGCTATGCAGATCGCATTCGGAAGATGGCGCCACAGAGTCATCTTCGATCCCAACTCATGGCACGTAGCGATATATCAGCGGATCTCGACTACCGCCTTCACGTACGAGCTTGGCATTCGCTTTGAGCGCATCGATCAAAACGCGCTCACCACCCGCTGAAGACACCTCGAACAAAGCCGAACGCGCCCCAACCTCCAGAACCTCCACCTGCTTGACGCCGATCAGCGCTGCGAGCGCACGCTCGACTGCCAAGTGCTCCTTGAGCGACACAAGCCCGGAAATCCGCAAGCGCGTGACCGCGAGCGGCTGCGACAACACCGACTGCGATGCCAAGGCGAGCACGTCCGCCGTGCCTTCGATACCCGCAGTGACCTCACCTGGAAAAACCGTACTCGTACTGGCATCGACCAAGGTCCACTGCCAGTCCGATCCGTCCGCCTCGCCAACCAAGGTCATGTCCGCGCCTGCTCGGCGCGCCGCATCCAGCAGAGCGACGGTCGAGGGAGGGTCATCCGTGCGTAACCCAGCGGCGGCAGCTGAGCTCAAGCGCAGCGGCAGCCCTCGCTGCTCGGCGGCTATCTCCAACGCCTCCCGCACCCGTGCCGGATCAGCCCCGCGTGGCGCGGACAGAATCACACCCAGCACCAACGGTCGTTCGCTGACCCAGCGGGGGCGACCCAACTTGTCGATGGCGCGTTCGATGGCCGCGCTATCGAGGGTGATACGAGCAGGCGACGTGCTCGTGGCAGGGCGCCGAATCTGAACGTATCGATCGGCATCGGCGATCAACGACTGATAGACCGGATCGTCGGCAGCCCGACGGTCGCCAGTGGCGCGAACGATGGCGGCCCGCATCGCCTGCGGATTCGCCGCCTCTTCGCTCGAGCGAATGCTGATCTCGCCGACTAGTACTTTCTGTGTCGCCGACAGCGGTGCCGACACGACGGCGCAGCACAGCAGAGCACCCAGCAGTGTGCGTAGAGGCATTTTCGATGTGGATATTCGCAACGACATAATCGGAACGTCGTACAATATCACACGAGAATTTTCAGCCCGTGCGCTCATGAATACACCCGCGAAACCCACCGGATTGACCTACCGCGATGCCGGTGTCGATATCGACGCTGGCGATGAACTCGTCGATCGCATCAAGCCGCTGGTCAAGCGCGCGACGCGTCCTGAGGTGCTCGCCGGCATTGGTGGTTTTGGTGCTCTCGTCGAGTTACCGCTCGATCGTTGGAAGCGTCCCGTGCTCGTATCGGGAACCGATGGCGTGGGCACCAAATTGCGCTTAGCCATCGATACCGGTCATCACGACGGCATTGGGATCGATCTCGTCGGCATGTGCGTCAACGACGTGGCCGTACAAGGCGCAGAGCCTTTGTTTTTTCTGGACTACTACGCCACGGGCAAACTTGAAGTCGACGTCGCCGAACGAGTGGTCGCCGGCATTGTCGAAGGATGCAGACTCGCCGGTTGCGCGCTCGTCGGCGGTGAAACAGCCGAGATGCCGGGTATGTATCACAAGGGTGATTACGACCTCGCTGGCTTTTGCGTCGGTGTCGTCGAGAAAGACGCCATCATCGATGGCTCCAAAGTCGCTATCGGCGATGCCGTGATCGGCATGGCCTCCTCCGGTCCGCACTCGAATGGCTATTCTTTGATCCGAAAGCTGATCTCGGTCGCGGGTGCAGATGCCTCTACTTTTATCGAGGGTGGCTCGCTGTTCGAGCAGCTGTTGGTGCCGACACGCATCTACGTTCCGGCCATGCTGGCTTTGGCAAAAGCAGTGTCGGTGCACGGCTTTGCGCACATCACCGGCGGCGGACTGACCGACAATATCCCGCGCGTGCTACCCGAAGGCTGCGGCGTGACGCTAGATCGCCACAGTTGGCAGCGAGGCGCCGTCTGGGAGTGGTTACAGCGCGCAGGTAACATCGCGGATGATGAGATGCACCGCACCTTCAACTGCGGTATCGGCATGATCGCCATCGTGTCCCCATCCGAAGCCGATCGCGCCCTCGCCACGTTGAGGGCAGCTGGTGAAACCGCCTCGATCATCGGACACGTCCGAGCCGGACACGGCGACGTCGTCATCGAGTGAGTCGCGCCAGACTCGTCGTCGTCATCTCGGGCGCCGGCTCCAACATGCTGGCCATTGATGATGCGTGCCGACGGGGCACGGTGCACGCGGATGTGGTGTGTGTCATCAGCAACCGCGCCGATGCGGCGGGTCTTTCCAAAGCTTCCGAACGCGGCATCCCCACGACGCTGGTTACCCCGACCGCCGATGAATCGCGCGAATCTTTCGATGAGCGTCTTGCCGAGGCGATTCGCGCGGCGAAAGCCGATTGGGTCGTCCTCGCTGGCTACATGCGGATCCTCTCGGCGAACTTCGTGAGCGGCTTCGCGGGTCGGCTGCTGAACATCCACCCATCGCTGCTACCCGCACATAGGGGCTTACACACCCACCGACGGGCGCTCGAAGCGGGCGATACGGAACACGGCGCCACCGTGCACTTCGTGACCGCCGAGCTCGACGGCGGGCCGCGCATCCTTCGGGGCGTTTTAGCTCTGCGTCCGGATGACACCGAAGCCTCTTTGCAGCGCCGTGTACAACGGATCGAGCACACGATTTATCCCGAGGCGATCGAACTTCTCGCCCAAGGCCGGTTGAGACAAACCGACGCTGGCGCGGAACTTGATGGCCAACGACTCGTCGAACCCTTGGAGCGCCGCTTCGATTACTGAATCGGCGGCGGAGCATCAACCATGCATGGATCATTCACTCGTCGGTTTGCGCTTAGCCTTCTCGCCTGCGCCGCACTGAATGCGCAGGGTGCAGACAGCGTGCCGCTCGCTCCGTTCAGCGTGTCCTACGAAGTCATCTTTCGCGGTCTCAATGCAGGCACGGCAAGCCTCAGCTTGGAGCGCGAGACGGCCGATCGTTGGCGATATGAATCTCGCAATGAGGCACGGGGACTTTTCCGACTCGCTTTTCCCGGCGAGATCACCCAGACGAGCGTACTGCGCATCGATAATGAAGTGGTCATTCCACTGCAGTATCGCGCCGACGATGGTACCGACTCGCGCGATAAGGATATCGCGCTGAATTTTGATCATGCCGCCAGCAGAGTCAGCGGGCTCGCCGAGGGCCGAGACGTGAACCTGGCCATCGAGGCGGGCGTGCAGGATCCGATGTCCGTGCAAATCGCGGTGATGCGGGCGTTGAGCTTAGGGAAAAACCCGGCCCGCTACGCGATGGTGGACAAACAGGAAATCAAATCCTACGAGTATCGAGCCTGGGGTCGCGAGCGCATCACGACACCGCTAGGTCCGATCGACACCGTGATCTGGTCGAGCGCCCGAGTGGGATCGGATCGTGTGACCAAAGTTTGGTATGCACCGACGCTGGGCTATGTACCCGTTCGCGCCGAGCGACGCCGCGGCGAGAAACTCGAATGGGCGATGAATCTGAAGACGCTCAAGTCTTCGGCAAAGTAACGCCTCGCTGACCTTGGTACTTGCCGCCACGATCGCGGTACGAGGTCGAACAGACCTCGTCGCTCTCGAAGAACAGCATCTGCGCAACGCCTTCGTTCGCATAAATCTTGGCAGGCAGTGGCGTCGTGTTTGAAAACTCGAGCGTGACATGCCCCTCCCATTCAGGTTCGAGCGGAGTCACGTTGACGATGATGCCGCAACGCGCATAGGTCGACTTGCCGAGGCAAACGACGAGGGTGCTGCGCGGAATACGGAAATACTCGACCGTGCGCGCTAATGCGAACGAATTCGGCGGAATGATGCAGACATCCGAGTCGACATCCACGAAGCTTTTCTCATCGAATGCTTTCGGATCAACGATGGTCGAGTTGATATTCGTGAATATTTTGAACTCGCGCGCGCAACGCACGTCGTAGCCATAGCTCGAGGTCCCGTACGAGACGATCCGTTGCCCATCGACGCTTCGAACCTGGCCAGGCTCGAAGGGCTCGATCATGCCGTGCTCGGCCGCCATGCGACGGATCCAATGGTCGGACTTGATGCTCATGTGTCCTCTACGATGATTTTCGGAAATGCCCCGCTGCGATCACGCGAACGACGGGCTAACTCACCGGCCGTACGCCGGGCCAAGGCGAGATACGCTTCGCCACGTGCGCTATCCGGCGCAGCGACCACGGTCGGACGCCCGCCATCCACTTCTTCACGAATTCGGCCATCGAGCGGTAAGGCACCTAGCAACTCGGCGCCATATTGCGACGCCATTCGCTCCCCACCGCCCTGACCGAAGATGTGCTCCGCGTGCCCGCAGTTCGAGCAAACATGAACGCTCATGTTCTCGACGATACCCAACACCGGCACGTTGACCTTCTCGAACATCTTGAGACCCTTGCGCGCATCCGCCAGGGCGATGTCTTGCGGCGTCGTCACGATCACCGCGCCTGCGACAGGCACTTTCTGCGCGAGCGTCAGTTGAATATCTCCAGTGCCTGGCGGCATGTCGACGACGAGGTAGTCGAGCTCGCCCCAATCCGTCTCGGCCAACAATTGATTCAGAGCGGACGTCACCATCGGCCCACGCCAGACCATCGGTTGTTCGACGTCGACCAAAAAACCGATCGACATCGCCGCGACGCCGTGTGCACGTGGCGGAATCAACTTCTTGCCGTCACGAACCCCGGGCTTCTCGCCTTGCAGTCCGAGCATGATCGGTTGGCTCGGACCGTAGATATCGGCATCGAGCATTCCAACCCGCGCTCCCTGACGGGCCCAAGCGAGCGCCAGATTCACGGCCACGGTCGACTTGCCCACACCCCCTTTTCCCGACGCCACTGCCACGACATTGGCAATTCCCGGCAGTGGAGTCAGGCCACGCTGCACGGCATGGGCGACGATGCGAGATGAGACGTTGAGTTCGACCGCGAGTGCGTAGCCGCTCGCCGCCAAATGCGTCTCGAGCGCCTGCTTCAGGGCGACCTCGTAACCCAGAGCGGGATACCCCAGCTCCACCGTCACCAAGACGCCGGCCGAGGTCGACGAGACATGGCGGATCACCCGCGCTTCGGCCCAAGTCTGGCGCGTATTCGGATCGAGATACTGACCGAGAGCCGCCTCGATGGCGACCGGATCGAAGGTCGTGGACATGCGCTTATTCTAGCCGCTCGCGACCCGGCTACGGGTGGCGCTGTGCGATAATTCACGGCATGTCACGTCAGATTCTCGTCACCAGCGCCCTGCCCTACGCCAACGGGTCATTGCACCTCGGCCACATCATCGAAGCAGTCCAGACCGACGTTTGGGTGCGATTCCAAAAAATGCAGGGGCACTCGTGTCTCTACGTTTGCGCGGAAGACACGCACGGGACTCCGATCATGATCCGCGCACAGACCGAGGGAATCCGCCCTGAGGATCTCATCGCGCGCGTCGCGGAAGAGCATAAAGCCGACTATCGCGATTTTCTGATCGGTCACGATCAGTTCCACTCGACTCATTCAGCCGAGAATCGCTACTTCACCGACTCAATGTTCGAGCGACTACAAGCCGCCGGACACATCACCCGGCGAAGCGTCCGGCAAGCCTACGACGAGAAGGCGGGAATGTTCCTTCCTGATCGCTACGTGCGTGGCACCTGCCCAACCTGCAAGGCCGCCGATCAATATGGCGACAGTTGCGAAGTCTGCGGCGCCACTTACACGCCGGCAGATCTCATCGAACCACGCTCGACGATCAGCGATACCGCGCCCGTCTGGCGCGAATCGGAGCATCTTTTCTTTGCCCTCGGTCACTTCGAAGCGATGCTGCGCGAGTGGGTCAAAAGCGGCTCACTTCAGGATGCGGTCCGCTCCAAACTCGACGAGTGGTTCACGGCGGGTTTGCAAGATTGGGATATCTCACGCGACGCCCCGTACTTTGGCTTCGAAATTCCGGGCTCGCCCGGGAAATACTTTTACGTGTGGTTCGATGCCCCTATCGGCTATCTCGGCAGCTTCAAAGCCTATTGCGATCGCACGGGAGTCGATCTCAATCACTACTTGCGTGCCGATAGCCCCACCGAACTGCATCACTTCATCGGTAAGGACATCAGCTACTTCCACACGCTGTTTTGGCCCGCGGTACTACATGGCTCGGGATTCCGCCGACCGACCGCTGTACACGTGCATGGCTTCCTGACGATCAACGGTCAGAAGATGTCGAAGTCGCGCGGCACCTTCATTACGGCACGTCGCTATCTCGATCATCTGCCCGCTGAAGCCTTGCGCTATTACTTCGCTGCCAAGCTTGGCTCGGGCGTGGATGACATCGATCTTTCGCTCGACGATTTCACGGCACGCGTCAATTCCGACTTGGTTGGCAAACTCGTCAATATCGCAAGCCGATGTGCAGGCTTCATCGCTCGTGGTGGCGGACGCCTCGCGCCAGCGCTCGCCGATAAGGCGCTCTATGCTGAATTCACGGCGGCTGCGCCGCGTCTGGCTTCGCTATACGAGAGTCGCGATTACTCGCAGGCCATCCGCGAAATCATGGCGCTCGCCGATAAGGCGAACCAATACGTCGATGCCAACAAGCCCTGGGCACTCGCCAAAGACCCTGCACGCGCCGATGATGTCATTGCGGTGGCGACGCAGGGCATCAACTTATTCCGCGTGCTGATGGTCTATCTCGCGCCCGTTCTGCCGCAAATGGCCTGTAGGGCCGCAGCCTTCCTCGGGGCGCCACTCTCGAGCTGGAACGAAATCGAACAACCCTTGCTGGGCACGCCGCTTGAGAATTATGAGCCGCTGGCCTTGCGCCTCGACCCAAAACAGGTTGCCGCCCTCGTGGACACTGCGACCACTGCCCCCATCGAACAAAAGACGAGCCCCAAAGTGACGACACCCGCTCCCGCCGACCAGAAACCGCTGATTTCGATCGATGACTTCGCGAAGCTCGATTTGCGAATGGCGCGGGTTGCTGAAGCCAGCCTCGTCGACGGTTCGGACAAACTCTTGAAGCTCACGCTCGAACTGGGCAACGAGCGACGTACGGTCTTCTCGGGGATACGCAAAACCTACTCACCCGAATCGCTTGTCGGTCGTCATGTGGTGGTGGTTGCCAATTTAGCGCCGCGCAAAATGCGTTTCGGCGTTTCCGAGGGTATGGTGCTCTGCGCGTCGGACGAGGCAGATCGCCTCTTCCTGCTCGGCGCCGACGAGGGTGTGACGAGCGGCCTACCCGTTAGCTAATCGCGGCTCGCGTGATGAGCACTCGAGCCGACGCGATCCACGCGCTACTGCCGCAGACTCAGTGCACGCGCTGCGGTTTTCAGGGTTGCCGGCCCTATGCCGAGGCGATCGCCGCTGGCACGACATCGATCAATCGGTGCCCCCCGGGCGGACAAGCCACCATCCGCGAACTCGCCCGCTTGTTGCAGACGGAAGAGCTCGCACTCGATCCAGAGTGCGGCGCAGAAGGTCCCGCGATGGTGGCCTACATCGATGCAGACCGCTGTATCGGCTGCGCGCGCTGCTTACCACCCTGCCCAGTCGATGCCATCGTTGGGGCACAACGCCAGATGCATACGGTACTCAACGATCTATGCACCGGCTGTGAACTCTGTATCGCTCCATGCCCAGTCGATTGCATTTCTTTGGTGCTGCGAGCTGATCTGCAACCACCCTCACCCGAACCGTCTGCCGCGCTGAATCTACAGCGCTACGATGCACACGAGACTCGTCGGTTGAGACGAGAACAGCAACGGACCGAGCTACTTGCGGCACGCAAACGCCGCATTGGATCGGTGGCATCGTGAAGCCAGAGGCCCGTCAAAAAATGTTCGAGCGCCTGCGCGCTGCGAACCCACATCCGACGACCGAGCTCGAATACCGCTCGCCGTTTGAACTTTTGATTGCGGTGATCCTCTCGGCTCAAGCGACGGATCGCGGCGTGAATATCGCCACCCGGAAGTTATTTCCTATTGCCAATACACCGCAAGCACTGTTGGCGCTCGGCGAAGAAGGACTGATGCCGTATATCCGAACCATCGGCCTCTACAAAAATAAGGGAAAAAATATCATCGCGACCTGCCGTCTACTCATCGAGCAACACGACGGGAACGTGCCGCGCGAGCGTGAAGCACTCGAAGCACTACCCGGCGTTGGCCGAAAGACGGCGAATGTCGTGCTGAACACGGCTTTCGGTGAACCGACCATGGCGGTCGATACGCATATCTTTCGGGTGGCCAATCGCACGGGTCTCGCCCCTGGTAAGACGGTGCTCGCAGTAGAGAAAAAACTGCTGAAAAACGTGCCCTCGGAGTTCTTGCAGGATGCGCACCACTGGCTAATCCTGCACGGTCGCTACGTCTGCAAAGCCCGCAAACCGGATTGTCCGGCCTGCTCGATTGCCGATCTGTGCAGCTACCGACACAAAACGCGCGCCGAATAAACCGGACGATATCAAGCATGTTTTTCGACAAGACCCGCGATGATCTTCGACGTGATTGGCTGACGGCTTGGCAACGCCATGCGCAGCAACTACCACTGACACCGCTCGAAGCGCAGCTCGTCGATCTCATTGGTTTGCACCCCGAGTACCATGCTTGGCTCGAACGAGGCGATGAAGTCTTGCAGCAAGAGTTTTCACCCGAAGGGGGGCAAACCAATCCCTTCCTGCACTTGTCGATGCACATGGCGCTGCGCGAACAAGTGGGCACGGACCGACCGCTCGGGATCCGCGCGATACACGCCCGCCTCGCCGCGCGCAGCGACGCACACGATGCCGAACACCAAATGATGGAGGCACTCGGTCGTGCGCTCTGGGAGGCACAACGCGCTGGCCGCATGCCAGACGAGCGTCTCTACCTCGAAGAGCTGCGACGACTCGCCGGGCGCTAGCACCAGCGCAGAACGGTCTTATTTGCGCTTGGGCACGTAAAGATCGGTCAAGGTTCCTTCAAACGCTTCTGCTGCCATTGCCACCGATTCCGATACCGTCGGATGGGGATGGATGGTCAAGCCGACATCGGCCGCATCAGCGCCGAGTTCGACCGCCAAGGCCACTTCGGCAATGAGCTCACCCGCGTTCGGCCCTACGATGCCACCGCCAATGACGCGATGGGTCTGCGGATCGAACAACAACTTGGTGAACCCTTCGTCACGCCCTTGCGCCAGTGATCGGCCGCTCGCAGCCCAAGGAAACACGCCCTTCTCGTAAGGGATCCCTTTGGCCTTCGCTTCCGTTTCCGTCAGACCAACCCACGCGATCTCGGGATCGGTGTACGCCACCGAGGGAATCACGCGAGCATCAAAAGCTCTCTTCTCGCCGGCAATAACTTCGGCAGCAACCTTACCCTCGTGAGTCGCTTTGTGAGCGAGCATCGGCTGCCCAACGATATCCCCAATGGCGAAGATGTGTGGCACGTTGGTTCGCATCTGTTTATCGACGGCGATGAAACCGCGCTCATCGACTCGCACGCCGGCGGCATCCGCGCCGATGAGAAGGCCATTGGGTTTGCGACCCACCGCGACGAGAACCCGATCGAACAACTGCGGCTCCGGTGCCGAGTCACCCTCGAAGGTGACTTTCAAACCGTCCGCCTGCGCTTCGACCGCCCTCACCTTAACGCCGAGGAGGATGTGTTCGTAGCGCTTACGCAAACGCTTCTCGAGCGGCTTGACGAGATCGGCGTCAGCGCCAGGCATGAGCTGCTTCAGCCACTCGACGACGCTGACCTTAACGCCGAGCGCATCGTAGACGCAGCCCATCTCAAGGCCGATGATGCCACCGCCAATCACGAGCATACGCTTCGGCAAATCCTGCAACTCGAGCGCACCGGTCGAGTCGATCACGCGTGGATCATCGGGCACGAACGGCAACTTCACCGGCTCAGAGCCCGCAGCGATGATGCAGTGATCGAAGCTCAATGTGCTCTTGCTACCGTCGTCTGCCGTCAATTCGAGCACACGCGGTCCCACGAAACGCGCTTGGCCGCGCACGACGTCGACCTTGCGCTGCTTGGCCAACATCGTGAGACCACCGGTCAACTTGCCGACGACCGAATTCTTCCAGCCGCGCAATTTATCGAGATCGATCGTGGGCTTGCCGAACACGATACCGTGCTCTGCCATCGAAGCGGCTTCATCGACCACTTTCGCGGCATGCAGTAAGGCCTTCGACGGAATACAACCGACGTTGAGACAGACGCCACCCAGCGTTGACCAACGTTCGATTAACGTCACCTGCAGACCCAGATCAGCCGCACGGAACGCGGCCGTGTAACCGCCGGGGCCTGCGCCCAAAACAACGAGTGGCGCATGGCGATCAGCCGGCGGCGCAGGCTCGAGCGACGCGGCCGGTGCAACCGATTCAACCGCGATGGCAGGCACTACCGGTGCCGGTGCTGAAGCGGGTACCGAAGCCGGTGCCGCGGCGTTTGCCGTCACCGCGATATTGACCGCTGACTGCTCAGCGGCCTGAATCCTTGCGATCAAACGACCCTTGGAGACCTTGTCACCACGACTTACCAAGATCGCCTCGACGGTTCCGGCAACCGGAGATGGCACATCCATCGATGCTTTGTCGGTCTCGAGCGTCAACAGTGGCGAATCGACTTCAACCACATCACCCGCCTTGACAAGCACATCGATGACAGGCACCTCGGCAAAGTTACCGAGATCCGGGACGGTGATTTCTTTGATACTCATAGCGACCTCAGACCCGTGCCGGGCTGACAAGATCGGCCGGCTTCGCGAGACAGGCAGCGAGCCAAGTCGTAAACCGTACGCCCTCCGCACCGTCGATCACGCGATGATCGTAGGACAATGACAGCGGCAGGGTCAGTCTCGGAACGAAGGTCGAATCACGCCACACTGGCTTCATAACTGACTTCGACACGCCGAGTATCGCGACCTCAGGCGCATTGATGATCGGCGTGAAAGCCGTGCCACCGATACCACCCAAGCTCGAGACGGTGAAACATCCGCCCTGCATGTCACTGCCGGGCAGCTTGCCGGCGCGCGCCTTCTCGGATAGATGCGCCAAATCACGCGCAATCGCGAAGATGTCCTTGCGATCGGCATCGCGGATCACCGGTACCAGCAATCCATTCGGCGTGTCAGCAGCAAAGCCGAGATGGCAGTATTTTTTGTGAACGAGATTTTGTCCCGACTCATCCAGCGACGAACCGAAATTCGGGAATTGAAGTAGCGCGCGCGCGCAAGCGGCGATGATGAACGCAAGCGGAGTCAGCTTCACCCCCTCTGCGGCAGCACGATCCTTCAAAGATTGACGCAATGCTTCCAGCTCGGTGATATCCGCTTCGTCGAATTGCGTGACGTGTGGCAAATTGACCCACGACGCGTGCAATCTCGGTCCCGAGATCTTGCGCACACGACTGAGCGGCTGAACGTCGATCGGGCCAAACGCCGCAAAATCGACCACAGGCACTTTCGGCAAGGCGGGCGCTGCCGGGGCAAGACCACCCTGCAACGCACGCTTCACCCAGGCCTTCACATCCTCGTGACTGATACGACCCTTAGGACCCGAGCCCGTCACCCGCGAGAGATCGACCCCGAGCTCACGCGCCAGTTTGCGTACCGACGGACCTGCGTGGGCCGTACCAAAGGACGGCGCATCGAGAGCAACCCCCAACGTGATGGGCGCTGCAGCGGGCGCGATCGGCGCCGCTGGCACGGGCGCAGCAGGCCGCGGTGCCGCGGCCGGAGGGGCTGTCGGTGAGGGCGCGGCGGCCACGACGGGTGCTGCGCTCTGGGTAGGCAACTCGCCCTCCACGATCGCCACGAGATCACCCCCGTTGACGGTGCCTCCGCGCGCGATGTGCAACGACACGATCCTGCCACTCACCGTGGAGGGCACATCCATCGTTGCTTTCTCGGTTTCGAGCGTCGCGATCGAGGCATCGACCTCGATCTGATCGCCGGGCTTGACCAGCAACTCGATGACCGCGACGTCCTTGAAGGTTCCGAGGTCCGGAACACGCACTTCGATGCTTGCCATGATTGCTTCCGTCAGCTGTTGAGCGGGTTGGGTTTGTTGACGTCGATACCGAGTTTGCCGATCGCCTCAGCGAGCAGCGCGCGCGGCACGACACCGTCATCAGCCAAGGCTCGCAAGGTCGCGAGCACGATGAAGCGGCGGTCGACCTCGAAGTGGGCGCGCAGCGCCTCGCGCGCATCCGAACGACCATAGCCATCGGTACCGAGGACGACGTAGCGGCCGGGCACCCATTGACGGATTTGATCCGGCACGTTGCGCACGTAATCGCTAGCGGCAACGAAGGGACCGGCCCGACCCTGCAACACCTCCGCCACGTAGGGCACACGCGCCGTCTCGGTCGGATGCAGCAGATTCCACCGGTCGCAATCGAGAGCATCACGGCGCAATTCACTGAAGCTGGGTGCAGACAGCACCTCGCAATGCACGTCGTAATCTTTGGCGAGCATGTCCGCCGCCGCGATGACCTCGCGCAAAATGGTACCCGCACCGAGCAGGGTCGCCTTGCGCTGACTTTTGGCACTCGCCGCATGCGTCGAGAGCGGATAGAGGCCTTTGAGGATGCCCTGCTCCGCACCAGCCGGCATCGCCGGCATGGCGTAGTTCTCGTTCATCACGGTGATGTAATAAAAAATGTTCTCGCCTTCGGCATACATGCGACGCAAACCATCTTGCATGATGACGGCGAGCTCGTACGCGTAGGTCGGATCATAAGAACGACAGTTCGGCACCATCGTCGAGAGCAATTGGCTGTGCCCATCCTGATGCTGCAAGCCTTCGCCTGCGAGCGTGGTTCGACCTGCCGTGGCGCCCAGCAGGAAACCTCTCGCCTGCATGTCTCCCGCCGCCCAAATGAAGTCACCCACGCGCTGGAAGCCGAACATCGAATAGAAGATGTAGAACGGCACCATGCTGATGCCGTTATTGGTGTACGAGGTGCCTGCCGCCATCCACGAACACATGGCACCAGCTTCGTTGATACCTTCCTCGAGAATTTGTCCCTTCTTGTCTTCGCGATACGACATCAGCTGATCCGCATCCTGCGGCGTATACAGCTGACCCATCGAAGAATAGATGCCGACCTGCCGGAATAGACCTTCCATGCCGAAGGTACGAGCCTCGTCGGGCACGATCGGTACAATGTGCTTGCCGATACCCTTATCTTTGAGCAGCGCCGTCAGAATACGAACGAACGCCATGGTGGTCGAAATCTCTCGACCCTCTGTGCCCTCGAGCAAAGGCTTGAAGAGATCCAGTGAGGGCACCGGCAGCGGGCCACCGGTGCGACGTCGGGCTGGCAAGTAACCACCGAGGCTCTTTCGCTTCGAGCGCAGATACCGCAACTCTTCGCCATCTTCGTCGGGCTTGCGGAACGGCAGACGCGATACTTCCTCGTCGGACACCGGAATGTTGAACCGGTCACGAAAACCGCGCAGATCTTCGTCCGAGAGTTTCTTCTGTTGGTGCGCAACCATCTGCCCTTCACCCGATTTACCCATACCGAAACCTTTGACGGTTTTAGCAAGGATCACGGTAGGCTGACCGCGATGCGCAGCAGCAGCGGCATACGCCGCATACACCTTACGCGGATCATGACCGCCGCGATTTAGGCGCCAAATCTCTTCGTCCGACATGTTGGCCACCATGGCCTTCAACTCGGGGTACTTACCGAAGAAATTCTCGCGCGTGTACGCGCCACCTTTGGCTTTGAAATTTTGGTACTCGCCGTCGACGCACTCCTCCATGACACGACGCAGCAGACCTTGCGAGTCTTTCGCCAGCAGTGGATCCCAGCGCGAACCCCACAATACTTTGATGACGTTCCAACCGGCACCGAGGAAAGCGGCCTCGAGCTCTTGAATGATTTTGCCGTTGCCACGCACCGGGCCATCAAGCCGTTGAAGATTGCAGTTGATGACGAACACGAGGTTGTCGAGCTTCTCGCGCACCGGCATCGTGAGCGCACCCATCGATTCGGGCTCATCCATCTCGCCGTCACCGAGGAAAGCCCAAATCTTGCGATCACTCGGCGGCACGAGGCCACGGTGTTCGAGGTAACGCTGGAAGCGCGCCTGGAAGATGGCCTGCATGGGACCTAAGCCCATCGACACGGTCGGAAACTGCCAGAAGTCGGGCATCAACCAAGGGTGGGGATAAGACGATAGACCGTTGCCCGCGACTTCTTGGCGGAAATGGCGCAACTGCTCTTCGGTCAAGCGGCCTTCGAGAAACGCGCGGGCATAGATTCCGGGCGACGCGTGACCCTGGATGAAAATCATATCGCCGGGATGGCTCGCGGTCGGCGCGCGCCAGAAGTGATTGAAACCCACTTCGTACAAGGTCGCAGCCGATGCATAGGTGGAAATATGCCCACCGTACTCGGACGAAATGCGATTCGCTTGAACCACCATCGCCATCGCATTCCAGCGAATGTAGGCCTCGATCCGGCGCTCCATTTCGCGGTCGCCGGGATACTCAGGCTGATGCCCTGTCGAAATGGTGTTGAGGTATGCGGTGTTCGGCTTGAACGGCAGATAAGCGCCGGAACGACGCGTGTGGTCGATCAATTGTTCGAGCAGGTAGTGTGCTCGCTCAGGCCCGTAGGCCTTCAGCACCGAGTCGATCGATTCCAACCACTCCCGGGTCTCGGCCGGGTCGACATCCTGCATGGGGGCCAGAGGCGTGGGGGTCATTCGGTCGTCCTGCTTGTGAAAATGGGTATGTTAACTTTTCCGATGCGCCGAGTGTAGGCGGGTCGCTGTGTTAGCATCCGACGCCTCCATGACCGACTCCCTTACCCTGCGCCGACCCGACGACTGGCACCTGCATTTGCGCGATGGTGCAGCGCTCGCGGCCGTGCTGCCGCATACGGCAAGACAGTTCGCCCGTGCGATCGTCATGCCGAACTTGAAGCCACCGGTCACCACAACGGCACAGGCGCTTGCCTATCGCGATCGTATCCGTGCAGCGCGTCCTGCCGGGTCGGATTTCGAACCGTTGATGACCTTGTACCTCACCGACAATACCTCGACCGCCGAACTCGAAGCGGCGAGCCGAGTCGACTCGATCGTCGGCTGCAAGTTGTATCCGGCGGGCGCCACGACCAATTCCGATTCGGGCGTGACCGATGTGCGGCGAATTGATGATGCCCTCGCCGCCATGGCGCAATTCGGACTCGTGTTACAGGTGCACGGTGAAGTGACCGCCGACGCGGTCGATGTGTTCGATCGCGAACGCCGCTTCATTGATGACATCCTCGCGCCACTCGTCGATCGACATCCGACATTGAAGGTGGTTTTCGAACACATCACGACGGCCGCCGCCGTCGACTTCGTGCGTGGCGCCCGTGCGGGCGTCGGCGCCACGATTACGCCGCAGCATCTGCTCTACAACCGCAACGAGATTTTCCGCGGCGGCATTCGGCCCCATTTTTATTGCCTTCCGATCCTCAAGACAGAACCGGATCGCGAAGCGCTGGTCGCGGCGGCCACCGGCAACAGTCCGCGCTTTTTCTTGGGGACCGACAGCGCACCTCATGCCCGTCACACCAAGGAAAACGCCTGCGGCTGTGCGGGTATGTATTCGGCGCACGCCGCACTCGAACTCTATGCCGAGGTGTTCGACGCCCAAGACGCGCTCGAGCGCTTCGAAGCCTTTGCTTCGGAACGAGGCCCAGATTTTTACGGGCTCCCACGTAACGAATCGCGAATCGAACTGCGCCGGGTCGACTGGCAAGTGCCGACGGAGTACGCGTTCGGAACGGAAGTCGTCGTACCGATGCGCGCCGGAGAGAAGCTGCGCTGGACGATGGTGGGCGCATGAGCCTACTCGCAAGACGCTTCCGGGGATTCTTACCGGTCGTCGTCGATGTCGAGACCGGTGGCCTCAACTGCGCTACCGATGCCTTACTCGAGATCGCCGCCGTACTCATCGACGTTGCGCCGGATGGCAGCTTGCTACGCGGTGCGACGCACAGTTATCACGTGAAGCCCTTCGCGGGTTCGAACATCGAGCCGGCCTCGCTTGCCGTCACCGGCATCGACCCGTTTCATCCATTGCGCCCGGCTCTCGACGAAAAAGATGCGCTGACCCGCATCTTCAAGGAAGTACGCGATGCGGTAAAACAGCATGGCTGCAAGCGCGCGATCCTCGTCGGTCACAACGCGTCGTTCGATCTCGGATTCCTGAATGCCGCGGTTGCCAGGGCCGATATCAAACGCAACCCGTTTCACCCCTTCTCGAGTTTCGACACGGTCACGTTGGCCGGGGCAGCACTCGGACAGACGGTGCTCGCTAAGGCGACGCTCGCTTGCGGATTGGATTGGGATTCATCCGAAGCACACGCAGCCGCATACGACGCCGAACGGACGGCGGATCTCTTTTGTCGCGTGTGTAATTTTTGCCAGCCGAGTTATCTCGCGGCCGAAAAACGCGCGAGAGAACTCGGTTGGCATGACGATAACAGCGGCAACGGTGGCCCGAACTCACCCGTAGCGGACGAATCGAGCCCCTGAACGCCCTCGCTTAGCCCCTCTCGGGCTTAAGCGGTCGCGCCGGCTTCGGTCAGCGCCTTTTGCAATTCACCGCTGTGATACATCTCGAGTGCGATGTCGCACCCGCCGATCAACTCACCGTTGACGTAGAGCTGCGGATAGGTCGGCCAATTCGAATAACGCTTGAGTGCTTCGCGCAACTCGGGGTCTTCGAAAATATTGACGTGGTGAAACTTCGCGCCACAGGCACGCAGCGCACCAACCGTCTGCGCGGAAAACCCGCACTGTGGGAAATCGGGCGTACCCTTCATGAAGAGCACCACGGGAGCAGCAGCGAGCTGCGCCTTGATTCGTTCGGTCACATCCATCGTCGTCATTCTCCCTTACGAGATCGGGCAGGCAAGCCTCGCGCCTCCCGACGAATTTCCAACTCCCGCAGCAACGACCATTGCTCCTGCGGACTGAGCTTGATCCAACCGGCGATCTCGTCGCGCGTTCGCAAACAACCCGCACAGTGGCCCGACGCGTCGAGCGCACAGATGCTGATGCAGGGCGACATCGGTCGCTTGGATATCGAATTCTCGGTCATCACGGTCAGCGACCCATCCTTGAGGTCTCAAGCGGCGGACTCACTGCCCGCGTAACGCGTTGAATTATGGGGTGTCGTCGCCTATTCTTCAAAGCCGTTTTTGTCTGCTTGTCTGCAATCTGCCGGAGAACACGAACTCATGAAAAACCCTCTCGATAGCGTCGGCGCCACAGTCACTTTAGGCGTGGTGTTTGCGATCATCGTCATGGCGCTGCCGCAAACCCCGGATGTGGGCGGCTTCCATCAACTCGGTCTCGGTCGCTGGGCACACATCGTGACCGGCATTTTCTGGATCGGCCTGCTCTACTACTTCAACGTGGCGCAGATCCCAGCGCTTGCCGCCGCCAACGCCGACACGGGCGGCCCGGGCGGCGCCGGCATCATCAAGTACGTCGCTCCGCGCGCGCTGCTGTGGTTCCGATGGATGGCGCTCGCCACGTGGATCACAGGCGGTTGGCTGCTCGGCGGTAATTTCATGAACGCCTTCACCCTGCAAGAGGGTCACGTGGTGATCGGGATTGGCGCGTGGCTCGGCACCATCATGCTCTTCAACGTTTGGGTCCTGATTTGGCCGAACCAGAAGAAAGTCATTGGCGTCGTCGAAGCGACCGCTGACGAAAAGGCGAAGGCGCGACGCGTCGCTACGCTCACCTCACGCGTGAACTTCCTCCTCTCGTTCCCCATGCTGCTTTGCATGGGTGGTCAGTCGCACGGCCTGCCGTTCTGATCAGACCTTCAAGGTCGATAGCGAATCACTTTGGATGGGTTGCCGCGCGCGATGCACTCGCGTTGCGGCAACCCCTCGACCAACCACCATAAATCATCGCTGCTCTCGCCCGCCAATTTGCGGGCATTCCCCTCAAAGCACGGCTCGAGCAGATGCTCGGGCACTAGAAGAATCCGATTCAGAGGGTCGTCTGCGAGCCACCGCGCGGCATCCTCGGCCTCTGCGTTACCCTCTCGCCAGCGCGCGTGACCGAAGTTGATGATCTCGCGATCGAGATACAACAAGAACTGCTCCTTATAGCCGACCAGTCCAAGTTCGCGTCCTGGCGGCACTTGCGCGAGCATCGATCGCATGAAGCCCGAAGCCGATCGCTCAGAATTGATCTGTGGCGCGATCGCAAGGCCCCAATGCACGGTGAGACACGCGAGCACCAACGGCCAGGCGAGCAAAGGTTTGCACCACTTCGCAAGCGACCAAAGCAAGACCGAGACCACTGCAAAACTAAAGACGGGCCAAGTGTGTTGCAGTTCGATGTCTTCCCAGACGCGATCGATGCGATCGACACCCGCTAGACGCCCGAGTACGAGCAATAACGCGGGTACGACGAGTACCGCAGCCAGCCCCAAGGACGCTCTTTGAACGCCAACACGACGATACAGATTCGGCAGGTGCGCCGAGGCGGCCAACGCGAGGGCGGGCAGCGCCGGCAGGATATACACGCCTCGTTTGCCGGGACTCAGACTGAAAAAGACGATGACGGCGACCGCCCACAGCAGGGGTAACACCGTCTCTACGCGACGCTCAGCCGCATCGGCCCGCCATCGAGGCACCAACCACCAGAGCAATAGACTGAAGGGCAACCACAACACGGGTACGACTTCGACGAGGAAGTAGTACCAAGGACGCAAGTGATGCCAAGCCGCCGTATAGCGCGTGACGGTTTGCTGAAAGAGCAACTCATCACGATAGGCCGCAAGCTCAGGGGATCCGGAGTTCGCCACGTGCAACAACATGGGCACGAGCCATGCCGCCAACACGAGAACAAACGACGTCAACGCGACTAAACCATAAGCCCAATGCGCGGGTGACCGTTCACCCGACAAGTTCGTCGTGAACACAGCCGGCTTACGCAGCAACCACCAAGCCAACGGCCAGATCAGCAACGTCAAGAAACCCACCGCCTTATCCATGACGCCAAGGCCCGCCGCTAAACCACCCACGATGACGAGGCCAAAACTCGGCGCAATCAACCAATGCCGCAGGAACGCCCACAGCGCCAAGGTACAAAAGAAAATCAATGTGGCATCGATCTGCGCACCACGCGTCGTGATGGTGAAGTGCAGCGTGCATGCCAGCGTGACGGCCGCCAGCAAGCCCGCCTCTCGCCCATGCAGCCGCTTAGCGATGTCATAGACCAAAAGCAGCGTGCCGAGCGAGGCGAGCATGGACGGCAACAAAAATGCCCAGCGCAACGATCCGATGACGGAATACGCCGCAGCCATCATCCAAAAATGTAACGGTGGCTTGTCTTGATAGAGATCCCCGCCAGCGCGTGGAATGAGCCACTCGCCCGTGGCGACCATATCGCGCGCGATCGAAGCAAATCGTGGTTCGTCAGCTGGCCACGGATCGCGTAGGCCATAGCCTGCGAGAATCAGCAACGCAAACCACAGCGCTATCCAAAGAAGATCGGTCGCGGTCGATCGAGACATGATCAGGCGTCAGCCTGCTGTTTGCCGGCGCGGATCAAATACAGATTACGCAGGTAAACCACGAGGCCCAAACCCTGTCCAGCGATGAAGACCGGATCCTGCCGATGGATGGCGTATGCCAGCAGAGTCACTCCGCCGGCAAGGCTGAAATACCAGAATGCCGTCGGAATCACGCTGCGCTTGACGCGTTCGCTCGCCAACCATTGCACGAAGAAGCGGGCGGAAAAAAGCGCCTGCCCCAGAAATCCGATGACGATCCAGAGTGTCGTGTCGCTCGCCTGCATATCATTCCTCTCGAACCGTTAGGCCGCTTTTATAGCGGCGCCGCAGCCACATCACGCCAAAGATATCGACGATTCCGACCCACAGGCGATCGAACAAACCGTACTTCGAGACACCGCGTTCACGTGCACGATGCCGAACTGGTACCGACTTCACGCGGCATCCGGCCCGTAAAAACAAAGCGGGCAGAAAGCGATGCATGTGATCGAAGCGCGGCAAGTCCATGAACGCCTCGCGCTGCATGACCTTGATGCCGCAACCCGTATCGGGAGTGCCATCACCGAGCAACGCGCCGCGAACGCCATTAGCGACTCGAGACTGGGCATGCCGCAGCCACGTGTCGCGTCGAGCCGTGCGATTGCCCATGATGAGCTCGGCTGAGTGGCGTTCCGCGTACAGCGCTGGAATATCCGCGGGGTCGTTTTGACCATCTCCATCGAGCGTTGCGATCCAAGGCGCTCGCGATGCGCGCACGCCCGAGCATACGGCGGCACTCTGCCCGCTGCGAAACGAGTGCTTCAATAAACGTATCGCGCCGATCCCTTCCTGGCGCGCCTGTAGCACCGCGGCAGCGGTGCCATCCGTGCTGCCATCATCGACAAATAAAATCTCAAAAGGTATTCCCTGCAGCGCCGTCGCAATCTCGCGAGCCAAGGGGATGACATTACCCTCCTCGTTACACACGGGAATGACGACGGAGATCTCAGGCGTAGCGGAATCAGTCATGTTGTTACTCGTTCACAATCGATCGTGAAGTGACGGCTGCATCGGGGACTGGCAATCGCCAACGCTTGTGCGACCAAGGCCAATCGGGCGGCGCCTCGTGAATCTGACGCTCGACGCGGCGCGCATAGCGCTCGGTGAACTCACCCTCACCAAAGGCTTCCCCCGCCTCGGACAATTTTTCGAACCGGACTCGATAGCAGCCCCGATCGGTACGTTCGATGGCACAAAAGAAACTCGGATAGCCGAGTCGCTGCACCAGCACCTCGCCACCCATGAAAAAAGCGGAGTCTCGATTGAGAAAGCGCGTCCAGTGACGTCGGTCACTGTCGACCGGTTCCTGATCTGCAACGAGAGCGATCAAACGCGGGACGCGTCGACGCGCGATCACATCGCGCGTCAGCTTATCTGCCGGAATCAACCGCGCGCCGAACCGTGTACGCAACGCGAACATCTCGCGATCGGCCCAAGGGTTTTTCAAAGGCTTGTAGGCGACATCGAACGGGTACCCCAGATGGCGAGAGATCGCGAGCAGAATCCACTCCCAATTACATTGGTGAGCCGCGAGTAACAGCGCGGGCGTCCCTGTGGCCAAGGTCTCTCGAACGGTCTCGAGACCTACCAGCTCCATCCGTCGATCGAGTTCCGTGCCATCGATCGTCGCTGACTTGATGATTTCCACCATCACATCGCCATACCCACGGTAGTAATCGCGTTTGATGCGCTCGCGGGCGGACGCGTCCAACTCCGGGAATGCCAACGCCAAATTGGTGTCTATCACTCGTGGCCGATACGGAAAGACTTTGAGCGCGAGGATGGCAAATAGACGAGATAGGCCATGCAGCGCCGACAGCGGCAACCGGGAGATGGCACGCACCCACCAAGCTGGGATCGGAGCGGATGCAGACTCGGAGGCCATTTCGGCCGCGAGTTTACCGTACAATTCGAGCAAGCATGAGCACGCTTTTCCTCGTCCGGCACGGCCAAGCCAGCTTCGGCAGCGACAATTACGATCGACTCTCCCCGCTCGGCGTCGCGCAGGCAAACCATCTGCGTGATCACTTCAACGAAAATGCCATCGAATTACACGGGATTCGTAGTGGCCAATTGCAGCGCCAGCGCAGTACCGCCGAAATCTTGGCCGGTAGTTCGGCGCGAAACATCGTCGTTACGCCCGCCTTCGACGAATACGACGCCCACCGCCTGATGCAGCACTACGCGCAGCTGACCGGAGAGCCACTGCTCTCCCTACAAGGCGCGGCAGAACCACTCGATCCGCGCCAGTTTCGACAGCATCTTGAACGCGTCAGTCGCGCCTGGGTGCAAGAGCAAGTCGCGGCGCCAAATCTCGAGTCGTGGCAGACTTTTCGCGCTCGCGTTGGTCGCGGGATCGACGAGATCACGAGCACGACACCCCGCAGCCACAATGTCGCCGTGGCCACCTCGGCGGGGGTGATCGGCGCAGCGATGGGTCACGTGCTCGGACTCGATGACTTGGCAGCGCTGCAATTGTCCTACGTGGTGCTGAACTCAGCCGTCACGCGAATCGAATTCGACGGAAGCCGTCGTACGCTCGTCTCGTTCAACAGCACCGCTCACCTCGAACGCGCCGGCCGTCGCGAACTACTGACTTACCTCTAGACTCGCGCTGTCGAGCCAGCAGCGCCATACAAACTGCCGGTACGCGTGGCGAGGAAGCGCTCTAGCGGGATCGCCTCCTGTTTGAGAAAGCCTTGCTTCGGCAGTACACCCTCACGAACCATTTCGATCACGGCGACAACCGATGCCGACGTCGTCCACGCGATGGCAGTTCGAGAACGTCCGTTGATGTCGATCGGTCGATAGGCGCGCACGAATTCACGTCGTTGCAGGCGACCATCAGTCCAGCCCTCAGCCGCGGCGTGCACGTAAACCACATCCGCATCGACCGGCGGCTTTGCATTCGCGAGAATCTCGCCCGCAAGTTCGCGACGTTCGCGCATCAGCAGTTCGTGAAAGAAAAAATTCATCAGCTGAACGTGCCCGGGGTAGCGCATCGTTTTGTAATCGAGATTCTCGACCCGCCCCTCAAATGTTTCGCACATCGTGCCAAGACCGCCCGATGTGGTGAACGCCTCGAGTTGCATGCCATCGATGTAGAGCGTCTCGATCCACTCCATGGCACTCACGGTCTTGCGCACGCCCTCCTCGATCACTTCGCAGTCGTTCAGGTATTCGTTAACAACGCCTTCGGGCGACCAATTGAAGGCGTAACCCAAAAGACCGGTCGGATTTTGCGGCAGCGCTCCCACGCGCAAACGGATCGATCGAACTCGCTCGAACTGATTCGCAAGATCGGCACCGACGATGCCGATGAATCCCGGTGCCAACCCGCATTGAGGCGCCATCAAGGAGCGCGATGAGTCTGCTAACTGACGAATGTGCTGCGTTGTCGGCACGTCCTCGGTGAGATCGAAATAGTGAATGCCAAGCTCATGGGCACAACTCGCAACACCTTTGTTCAGGGCGTACGGCAGACAGGACAAGACGGCGTGCTGTCCCGTCAGCGCACGTCGCAACGCGGCGCCATCGGCCACATCCACCACCATCGCTTGCAACGCCGGCGTCTTGACCGGTCGACCATCGATGGGAGTAACGACGAATCCTGATCCCTGCAACAACTCAGCTGCCAAATGCCCCACTTTGCCGAGACCTAGAACGGCGACTTTTTCGATGCTCATTCCGCCAACCTCAAATGTCGAAGGTCACACCCTGCGCAAGAGGCAGGTCGCGTGAATAGTTGATGGTCGCCGTTTGACGACGCATGTATCCCTTCCAAGAATCCGAGCCGCTCTCACGACCACCACCCGTTTCTTTCTCGCCGCCAAAAGCGCCGCCGATCTCGGCACCCGAAGGGCCAATGTTGACGTTGGCGATCCCGCAGTCGGACCCGGACGCCGCCACGAACTGTTCCGCCTCACGAAGATCGAGCGTGAAGATGCAGGACGACAAACCTTGCGGCACGGCGTTTTGCATCGCGATCGCGTCCTCGAATCGGTCATAGGTCACGACATAGAGAATGGGTGCGAAGGTCTCCTCGTGCATGATCTCCGTTTGCCCCGGCATGGCGACGATCGCCGGACGCACGTAGGTCCCACCCGTCGGCACACCCTCCGTCACAGCACCCCCGCCCCACACCTCGCCACCCTGCGCACGCGCTTGTTCGAGTGCCGCATTCATTCGCGCGAGCGCTGCCGCATCGATGAGTGGTCCCAAGAGAGTCGCTTTTTCGCGCGGATCGCCGATACGCAAGCTGGCAAAGGCCTGCTTCAAGCGCGCCATCAAAGAATCATGAACGGAGCGATGCACGATCAATCGTCGCAAGGTCGTGCAGCGTTGCCCCGATGTTCCGATCGCCGAGAACACGATCGCGCGTACCGCAAGGTCAAGATCAGCCGACGGCGCGACGATCATGGCACTATTGCCGCCCAACTCTAGAATGCTGCGACCAAAACGCGCAGCCACGAGGGGCCCGACGATACGGCCCATGCGAGTCGAACCAGTTGCAGAGACGATCGCGATGCCTCGCGAACGCGCCAGAGCCTCACCTTGCTCGGCACCACCGATCACCAGCTGCACGAGGCCGGCAGGCGCATCGGATCCGAAGCGCTCGAGTGCGCGAGCAAAAATTCCCATGGTTGCAAGCGCCGTAAGAGGCGTCTTATCGGATGGCTTCCAGATGACCGGATCGCCACAGACCAAGGCGAGCGCGGCATTCCAACACCACACTGCGACCGGGAAGTTGAACGCTGAAATGACGGCACAAGGACCCATCGGATGCCACGTCTCCATCATGCGATGCAGCGGACGCTCCGAGGCGATCGTCAAGCCATGCAACTGACGCGAAAGACCCACGGCGAAGTCGCAGATGTCGATCATCTCCTGCACTTCACCCTGACCCTCGGTGACGATCTTGCCCGCTTCAAGCGTCACGAGTGCGGACAGCGCTTCCTTGTCGCGTCGCAACTCCTCGCCAAAGAGGCGAATCAGCTCACCGCGCCGTGGTGCTGGCACATTTCGCCAAAGACGGAAGGCCGCTTGGGATCGCTCGATGGCGAGTTCAACATCGGCCAACGTGGTGATCGGCGCTTCACCGATTTTCTTGCCATCGATCGGCGAGTAGCTCGTGAGTGTGGCTGCATTCATCAGGAGTTGCCCCAAGATTGATCTTTTGGTCCCCCCATTATGGAGGATCCGCTAGGTCTCGAGCCATAAGCGACGATACGCACCATCCACATCGTATTGACGCGCTTGCCGATCGGGATCAAAGCGACGACCGACGCGCGGGTCGGTACCGCGACCACTGACGTAGAGCCAGTTGCCCTGATTGCTGTAGATATCGAAGTCGACGAGCTGATACTCGAACCACGCAGCACCTGCCCGCCAGTCACCGGACAGATCGTGAATGAGATAGCTCGCAACGTTCTGCCGCAAACGATTCGATAAATAGCCGGTACAGGCGAGCTCACGCATCCCGGCGTCAATGAAAGACTCACCGGTCATACCTCTGCACCATTGCTCGAAGGCGACGCGATCGTGTCGTGGCGCCGCTTGAGAACTCAAACCCGCAGCGCGATACAGACGCCTGCCGTGCTGCAGATGTAAGAAACGGAAGTAATCGCGCCACAGAAGTTCGAACCAGATCCAATAGGTGCTCTCGTTAGCGCCGCATGCATGCTCGTGCCGCCTCAAAGATTCGAATACTAAACGCGGTGATAAGGCACCACTGGCGAGCCACGGTGAGAGCTTGGTCGAATAATCCAAACCGGCAAGCCCGTTACGAGTGAGCTTGTAGGTTTGCGGCTTTCGACTTTCGAAATACTCCTGTAGGTAGGCCAGTGCCGCGGTTTCGCCACCTCGACACGGCCGACTCGAGTAGGGAAACGACGATCGTTCATCCACCGTAACACCGGCAACGCCCAATAGCGCCTCGATATCCGATCGACCGGTGGCCACATTCGGCGGCGGAGGTAACGAGATGGGCGCAGCGATGGAACGCCGCGGAACAAGCCCCCGCTTCTCCACCGACTCGCGAAAGCGCGTGAATACCCGCGGCAAGGCTTTGACCTCGAAAGGCAGATCATCGATCTCGAGCAAGGACGACTGCCAATGGGTATGCACATCGAATCCCGCGGCAATCAGCGCCGCCACATCGGCCTCCTCTTCTGGCGCCGCGATGTGCTCACAATGAATGCGCGCCACCCTTAAGCGCCTGGCATGCTCGATCAACACCTCGATGCCGCCTCCAGCTAGCACATCGAGATCTTGAGCTCGGTCGCCCGATTGATAGGTCGCTAACTTTGATCGCAGATCGAGCAAGGCATCGGCCAAGACGCGCCGGCGATGCAAACCCATCCGCTGACCGCAAAAAGGCAGCCACTCGCTCGGCGCATCATGCTTCGCATCGTGCAGATAAACCAACGCGAGCTCACTCGCCCCGGCAGCCGCGGCCATCACGCCAGGCTGATCGTGCAGCCGCAGATCGTTTCGAAACCAGTACAGCGCGCGTGTCATCGACTACTCGGCGAACGTCGACAGCGCTCGGAGCAATACTTCACGGCGTCCCAGTTCTTCGCCCAAGACTTACGCCAAACCATTTCGCGACCGCAGCGCGCGCAGATCTTTCGCGGCAACGCCGCTTTGTTGCCGCGAAACTCGCTCTTCAACGCCGACGCGCAGCGGCCAATACACGCTGCGCCTTCACCCAATGCGGCCGATCGATGAGCTTGCCCTCGACGCGCAACGCTCCCACGCCCGGCGATGCCTCGAATGCGGCGATAATGTTGCGCGCCTCCTCGAGTTCCGCGTCGGACGGCGTAAATGCATCATGGATGGCCGCGACCTGAGCTGGATGGATCGCGAGTTTGCCGACATAGCCCATCCGACGGGACTCGCGCGCACGCACCCGCATGGCGTCGATATCGCGAATCTCAGTGTCGACCGTATCGATGGCAAGCACGCCGGCACCCGCTGCAGCCGTGAGACAGACCGACCTCGCCCAGACATAGGGCGCTTCATAGCGTCCGCTTGCGTCCCGATTACCCAGCGCCCCCAAATCCGTCGCGAGATCCTCGGCGCCCCAGGTCGCGCCGGATACCCGAGCGGGCATCGATGCAAAGGTCGACATCGCGAGTAAAGCGCCCGCGGTTTCGGTGATCATCGGGATCACGCGAACCACACCCGGCGTCAGGCCCACTGACGCCTCTAGCGCCTCCAACCAATGATCGAGGCGACGAACATCATCGCCATGACGGGCCTTCGGCAACATGACTCCATCAGGCCGCGCCGCAACGATCGCTGCCAAATCCGCCAAGGCGACTTGCGCACCCGCCTCTAGAACATCAATCGAATTGATCCGGACCCACAGGGGCACAGTCCGGCTCGAGCGTCGCAGGTAATCCGCGATATGAACCCGCGCTTCGGCGCGTCGCTCGGCTGCGACGGCGTCCTCGAGATCGAAGATCACGGCATCAGCGCCACTGTTCTCGGCTTTCTCAAAGCGCTCGGGACGATCGCCCGGTACGAACAACATCGATCGCATGGGAGGCATTCACTCCAGAATGGAATCAAAACACCTCAAGTTTGCCATGGCGCCACCTAGGGCGCGGCAAGAACTTGCCTCATCATTCACCCGTTTACCGAAAGATCATTTCGAAATCGAGTTTTTGTCGCGCTTGAAAACTCGAAATGTGAACCGGTTGGCAGTTTTGTCCCCAGCTATCCACCCCAACGGAGGCGACGGCGATGCCTATCGTCATC
>JACCDL010861259.1_pt1 | contig 102423 bp, 99 predicted proteins | sample 7441931 | NCBI WGS metagenome assembly JACCDL01 (sample SAMN15323437, study PRJNA562643) | freshwater metagenome | isolation source: river surface water | place: USA:Blue River Watershed | collected 2017-08-16
CCCGACATTATATATTATACTGTTTTATTTTTTTGTCATAATTTTTTTACGGTAGAACAAACAGTAAGCCATGGGGGTAACTATATGATCTACTTTTCCCACTTTATTATCGTTGAAATGTTTCCATGATCCGTCCGATACTTTTACAAAAGAAGTATAATGTCCCCCAGATACGCCACCAATATGATTACATACGCCGAATAAATCATACACATATTGTCGCGGATTGTATCCCTTTACGTATCTCGACAAGTCTAAATTATCGAGAGGGAAATCAATATGTGCTCCAATTTTTCGGCGACCATCAAAAGAAAATCGTTTCAAAGTTATGACTAAAATACTTGGAAAGTTCCAGAATGTGATTCCTTTCATGACATCCTCTTTTTTACCAGTTTTTTCATTGTACCACGCATTGTCGCCTTGCATCATTTCATAATGCGTAAATATATCAAAACAGTCATACAATGTAATATCTGGTTTGTTGGGAACAGGTAGATCCAACATAAAATAGTTTTCTGGTTTCATACTATGCACTTGTTTTTGGTCTACACTCATAATCTGACTCACATAAATCCCGTAAAAAAGGGGCATGATTTCGGAATATTCTTTGGAATATACTTCCTTTAACATGGCATAACATTGAACCGCTAATTGATCCGTACTGTTTTCAGTTTGTCCGCGGATTCTCATATTCATCGGACGCGAAATACTATTATGCATACATTCAATCATAAAGAGCAAAAACTCGGGCATATCATTTTGTGCCCATCCCGTGAACAATTCGCGTCCCTTGGCACGTGCGACTTTTTGTACATGATGCACAAACTTATTTGGTGATACTACGCCATTATCTGTCCATGCCAATTTCCGCAATTCATTCCATTCCAGCAAGATAAATGAATCAGGTAGATCGGTCTTCAAATGTTTGACATAAGCATCTTTGTCTAACAATTCATGGAGTTCATAGGTATGACTGAGAACCTGGACACAAGAGTTCAAAAAACACGTGTTTCCGAGATTCACTAATCCAGTTAATCCGCGATCATTATATTTAGAAAAATCCATATTAAAAACTGTTATTATATATAATAATATCAAATCTCTATATTCCTATATGGATAATGATTCGATCGAACAGCTCATGCGTCTATTAAATATCAATATACAGAATGTATTTAGTCAAGGGGAATCGGAAACAGTTGAGCCTGATCAATCAACGGCCGAAATCCGCGATGTTGCGATGTTGAACCATATTATTAGTGAGTACAATAACAATATGACATTATATCAAACGAATATACGAATGATGTTGGATTTATTGCGTCATGGAATCCGCGATCGCCGGAATGCATTTACTCGGCGATCAATGCGTCCTGCAGCAACTGCACAACGGACATATGTCCCGCGCAATGATTATACGTTTTTGTCGTATTTATTGAACAACCCGTTGTTGAGTGGTCTTCCATCTGATACTCCTGCAAATCATGGAATCACTCGTGAACAAATGAGTCAAGCAACACGTATTATACAATATGACGAATCAATGAATGAAGTTCGTTGTCCAATTTGTCTAGAAGATTTCCAAGTGGGAGAGAACATTTGTCAGATTATTCAGTGTGGACATATTTTTAAAGAGAGCGAATTGACACGATGGTTTGAGCGACATAGTGTATGCCCGGTATGTAGATGCGATGTGGTTTCTAGACCAACTGCTCAACGTCGATCGACACCTTATCAATTTACTTTTGAAATACCATTGCAAAGATCAAATACATTTCGGTTTTTCGACCGCGATTTATCGTATAATAATGTGGATTGATTTAGGAAAAATATTATTATTATATATATGGCAAAAACCGCCAAGCAAAACAGGGGAAAAACCCTTCGTCGTATCAAGAAAGGAATCGCGAAAGCATCCAAGCGATTTGTTAAAAACGTCAAACAACTATCAGCAAGAGGCCGAAACATATTAGGTCGTGCTAAGAAAATGAAGATTTGGGGTGGTAAACATGATGGTAAAAAAGTAGTATTGTTAATCATTGATCCACAGAATGATTTTACAGATAGTGACGTTACTTTTAAAAAATTGAGTTTAGATCCAAAGGAGGGATTACCTGTAGTTGGCGCAACAAACGATTTTAATAATATAATAGCCATGCTAAAGGGTAAAATGGGCAATATGATTGATGAAATACATATATCACTTGACTCACATACGAAAACTCATATTGGACATGTTGGATTTTGGAAAAGACTCGACGGAATAGATGTAAAACCAGGTGTTGTGTTTGAAGTAGTAACTGAAGAGAATGGAACTAAAAAAATTGTAAACAAATATAATGAACCAAAAATTGAATATCAAGCCAAAAAACCAGAATTGCAAGAGTGGGCAATCAAATATATTGAAGAGATGAACAAAAATGGAAAGCCAGACCCACTAATATGGAATGAACATTGTATTAAGGGAAGTGATGGATGGATGGTGTATCAACCATTATGGAATGCAATTATTGAATGGAGAAATAATGGCAAGGGGGGACAAACATTATATGTTCATGAGAAGGGAGAAAACGATTTATGTGAAATGTATAGTATAATGAAGGCAGAAGTTACCTATGAGGAGTTACTTGGAGAATTTGTAACTGACGCTGAAAAAATTAAATCAACTCAAGATGGTCTTGATAACCCAACAGTGCCAGACTTTATCCCAGTAAGTGAAAACACATTAAGTATTAACGTTAACCCAAACCTGGCAACTACATTCAATGAGAAATTATATAAATCTCTATGCGGTGAGTCTGAAAACCAAAATATATTGTTAATTTGCGGTGAGGCTAAATCACATTGTGTAAAATCGTCTGCTACAGATATTGTAGAACAAATGAAAACTACTAATCATAAGCCAAATCATGTATATATTTTAGAAGATGCAATGAGCTCAGTAAATTTAGGAAATGACCCGGCAGTTGAAAGTTTAAATAAACTTTTTCAAGGATTTTCGGAAGAGTTTATTAAAAATATGTCTAGAGAAGGCGCGAATATTACTACATGTAGCAATGTTTATAATGAATTAACAAACCCAAAAGTGTAATGAAGACAATTATAATTTCGTTTACGCCGTTGACAAGTTAATGTGTGTATAACGTCAATTACATAGATACATTTATTAATTCATTTTACGATGCATTTAAACTACTTGGGATAAGTGAATAACTTATTCCACTCATATCACTTAGTTCGTCATCTTCACCCATAATAATAAAATACGTCGCTATATTTTATTATATATTATAACTCAAATCCACGATTCGCAATGACATTTGCATTGCATAAAAATATGGTTTGTATCAACAAGAGTCCATGAAATACGAAATGATTCGCCTGATAAAATGGCGCGATTTTGCCATTGATAAAAATCAATGCCGTAGTCAACAACATATTTGTGCGTGCATTAAAATCGTCTGTTGAAAATGCAACAATGAGCGAATCCACCAAAATCGGTAATCCCTGACATACATATATTGTCCACATTAATGATGATCCTTTATCATTTACGGTCAACACTGCGCCATCATCTTTCAAACCCATCACATATTTTACAAAAACATATATGGCAATGCAATGATGCATAAACGACAAATATAACAAAACAATTTGTAAATACATTGCTGAAGACAATGTCGTCAAATGACCATAGAGATTCGTATTCACAACTACACACCCAAAACAACGCACATGGATCAATAATACATCATTTATATAAGGCCATAATATATCGTTGTCTAATACATTTTTATCAATTGGCGATTTTGAAACAGCGTTATGATATATATACGAACTTGCTGACAATAATGTTTGTCCCACAATATCCACCCAATAAATCATATTTGTAAACGGAGTATATATGAATAAGGATGCAATCGGCGAAGTGAAAAACATATATTTGATCATCGTCTCGCATTGTTGAAAGGTTGGCAAATAATCGACAAATTGTTTTACCACCGTTTTTATTATTATCGACATCCAATAGATGTTCAAAAAATACAACATGTATATTGACATAATCACCAGGGTTGAAGTTACTGGCGATAAATATTGATCTATTTTATTATACAAGTCTTCGTTGTAAATCAAATGGTGCGAATAACTATAAATACGAGTATATGCAAATGATCCCATAAACAATACATTATTCAAAATATGTAATAGTCCCCATTTTTTCGGTACAACACTACGTAATACCAAGAATATCGTACTGATTTCAGTCGTCAGCAATGCAATCATCTCGGTTCTCGTATCTGTGAAAAACTCTGGATTATCCAAATAGGGTAAAACCATTCCCAATACTGCAATATGATGCACCATGACTTCTGGAGTACATATGAATAAATCGACTAGGGAGAAATATTTCACATACTGTATCGCTGTTATTAGCATGGCATCCGAATTGTCATAAATCGCATAACTCGCAAACAAAACAGTGGATAAACATGCCATATTTTGGAATGGTTTACACATTTTATCAAAATCGTCTACATACACAGATGGATATAAAATGCGTAACAAAAAAGAAAGGATCATCGTTAGTATATTTATGATCCAACTTTTATGTGGGTTTTTCTATAGAATTATTTTTTGGTAGATGCCGGAAACCATGTGGTTATCGACTGCATCTTGTTCTTATCATTTGCGATCTGGGTCAAATATTTATCGAATAGGAGTGCTTTGATTTTGGCGGAACAATATTTTTCTTTTTTCTTCATAAATGTTTCCAAATCGTCGCCAACTTCTTTTTGCAATGCCACCATATCCTTTTTGAATGCCCGGATGAGTTGACCTTTGTTATTGGATTCCCATATTTGTTCCAGTGCTAATCCAAACAATTGTTGCAGCGGTTTCATGAGTTGATTCGTAATATAAAATACATAATCAATCTTCAATTTATTGGCAATCGCATATTCCGGCGTTTCGATTTTCTCTCCTTGGAGCGCCTTTTTCACATCATTTACAATATGTATAAACTTCATACGATCGCCCGGTTTTGGTTTGTTTCCTGGATCGCGCTGACCAATACGATCTGCCAAAACACGATGTGCAATTTGTTGCGGGTTTTTATAATCCCCTCGCAATGCCTTGGTAATCATAAGTTTGTCCATGGGCACTTTGCCTTCAATCAATTCCTTTAATGATTTGTCCAAGAAATCGATCGCGTTTTGTATATTCGAATGTTCTTTCATGAGTATATTCAGTATACCACCATAGACGTCTTTCAAATAATCACATGAATCACGTCGTTTGAGCGATAATCCCATATATTTCAATTTACCCTTATTTGGGTCTTCTTCATACAACATACCTACATAACGTTTCTTGGAAAGCAAGATAAACGGCATCAATGTTTTTTCATATGCCAATGCCATAGGTGGTTTTAACCATTGAGTACATAAATTGGCGGCGTCTTGCGCAATCTCGATCGTCATTTCTAATGCTGGTTTTCCTCGAATCTTTTCCTTGGTTTCGGGATTTTCCAGATTGAATGTGAAGAATACCGAATCCGTGTCACCATACACATATTCAGCATTGCATTTTACTGGACCATATGCAGTCTCGTATACCATATTTCCATAAACCTCTTCGATAATACGTTTTGCATAGGTAATCATCATACGTCCTGTTGCAGTTGTGCATGCCGCAACATCTTTTTCATAAAACGTCGATGTTCGTGCCCCACATTGTCCATACAACGAATTGGCAGTCACTTTATACCCATTTTGTCTCTTGTCTAAAATATTTTGCATAAACGGATCTTTCTCCGTCTTGATCATATTACGTGTATCTTTACGGGCTTTCAACAATTCCTCTAAAATCGACGGCATAATACCTTTGCGATTATCAGGAAATTGCGCCCAACGACAAACCATTTTTCCGCATTTGGTTTTCACCGCTTTTGCTGCCGGTCTTGCTGGATTTCGTCTGTATTGAAATGTATCAAACTCCATATCGATATATTCGTATCCCGGCAAACAATCATATACATATTTTCCTTTTGCGTTTTTTTCACCGGTTTCTCTGATCAATTTACCATCCAAGTCATATTCTTTGGTCCATACTTTACTATCGTGAGAGAAGTTCTGACTAATCATGGATGATGGATATAATGACGAATAATCCACACACGCCACCGGATTGTCCATATACATCGAACATTTCGGTGGCAATACAATCGCGCCTTCATATCCCCCGTCCGCTTTCGATTTTTCCAAATCGGGCATCAGCGTATCTTTTTCCATACATTTCTTGGCAACATAACTGGTGAGTTTAATACCTTGACCGCGGAATATCAAGAAACTAATGGGAACACTGCAAATACGCGACATTTCTACATACCCCGTAATGACATCAATCTTGTTCATCAAATGGTGGACGAGGTTGCAATCCTGAATACAATATTTCGCCACTTTTGCCCGATCTGCATCAGTACCTTTGGCCAATCGGAAAATATCTTGCGGCGTCACATCATCTTTTGCCATACCCCATTTCACCGATTTCGCTGAACCAATGTGTTCATGTCCTTGTATCATAATCACATTGTATTTATTGGTTGCCATTTTGCCTTTGACTTCTTCCGTAACTTCTTTTTCTTTTTGAATATCGACGACGACAAACTTTTGTCCATTTTTATAATAGTCCGATGTGAATCCACCCAATTCAATATGAATATAATCACCCACGTGCAAACCCATCAAGTTTTGACTATACAATTCGGTAATAGGTCCGAAGGTCGCATGATCTACGTGTACGACCTTTTTAATATCATCACTAATGAATTGACCGGCCACATCGTCCAATTTATAGGATGGCAAATTGAAATCGCGACGGAAATACGAATACATATCGATCTGCAATCGCCCCGCCATTTTGAAATATTTCAAATCGTATTCACCACTTGCCAATTGGATTTTGGTGTTTTCGATTGACATTTTCCCAGTTTCGCGATCGATTTTTGCCGATAAATCCCCGATTTTTCGGGACAACATCAAGAACTCATCGGAACAATACAATTCTTGAGATCGGCGAAACATGAACTCATAATCAAAACCAAATATATTATACCCAATAATAATGTCTGGATTTTCACGCTGAATGATTTGGGTCCATTGCAACAACAATTCTCTTTCTGATTTCGCGGTTTCAATGACGGCGCCATCCACATTATCGCAACCGCCGACGACCAAGCAATGATTTAAATAAGGTTCGGATTCGCCATAATTCATAAATGTCGATCCAATAAATGTCACTTGATCACCTTCTAATGGCGGGAACCCAGATGCCAAGAAATGTTTGTCAATATTCGATACTTTATATTCGCGGTCATGTGTATTGCTCATTAATAATTCGACAATGGTCATGGATGGTATGATATCTTTTTGAGATTCATGATTATCATGTTCTTGCAATCGACGTTTTTTGAGTAAGGTGAATAGTTTTTTTGGTTCGATTCGACGACTCGAAGATAAATCAAACTCAGAACTATCTTCAATGCCATCTTCCTCGTCCTCGTCATCTTCACCGCCGTCTTGAAGACAACTTTCTTCCTCTTCATTGGTATTCATTTTCTCAAATGCGGTGGCAATATTCATCAAATCACTTGTATCTGCCGAAACATTGTTCAATACGTCTTTCATCGAAACGGAGACAAATCGTTCCAACAATTTTTCGACGCGCGATTTTGAAATAGGTTCTTTCGGATATACTGTGTCAATGTCGTCAAAACTCGAATATCCAAATGCAGTCAATACCATTTTCTTGCATAATTGGATTCCTTGGTCCACATCATCTGGTGCATGTTTACGAAAGACGTCCACCATATTCATCGCTAGACGTTTATACGTTTTCACCGGTAATGGGAAATCACCATGACTACTACTAGCTTCAATATCAAAACTACATATTTTATAAGGAACTCGGGTTTCTTTTTCGGTTTCGGCACGAATGTGCGACGTCTTGCATATATATTCGTATTTACAGGTAGTTAAACGACGTGTTGGTATAATACATTTGCTCACATTTACGGATACCCATCCCGATGGACTAATATTTTGAATGTGGAAATAGCGCAACAATGGCGGAATCGAACTTTCATATAATACTAGTTCCGTATATTGATATGTGAACGGTTTCATTTTGCGTTCATTGGATCCGTCGCGACCTTGCACATATTCATACCATAGGTTCTTGGTTTTATTCATGACTGCCGCATTCTTGAAAACGATTTGGGCAAACTTGTGTTTCTTTCCAGCCGAAAACCCATAGAGTTTATGTCGGTCAATTAGTGTTGCACTTAATATTGATTCGCTATAAAACTTCCCGACTTTTTCTTTCAAGTGATCGAGCAATTGGTTGACTTGGAGTTGATCCCAATTATCACCGACTTTAATGTAGAAGAATGGCGCAAAATCGTCGACAATGAGACTGCAAGTTTCGCCTTGTTCGTTAATACTATACATTTGTATGATGAATTGGGCGTCGTCGTTTCTGCGAGTTGGTTTTGTATCGGAATTGTCACTGTCGTCATCGACGGTTTGGATACTGTCATCGGGTCGTTCATCGTAAATATGAAAATCGATGAGACGGTAATTTTTACGGATAACTGGTTTACGAATAAGTTTGGTGGTCATAGTTGATGTTTTATTATATAAAATGTAATCCTTTTATATAATAATCAATTTTGTTTCTATGCCACGCGCAAATATATCGTATGGATTGATTACTTCACAAAATCAGGGAGGAGGAAATAAAAAACAAGGTTTACCACCGACAGTGGGTTTAGGACAATTTTCGATGAATATTATTCAACGAAAAGCTGGATATTGTAGCAAATGTGTCACGAATGAAAACCAAGCAACATATACAATTGTAATTACAAGTGGCGGACAAAGCGGTCAACCTGTTGCCGGAACAGTTATTTTTGATGGATACATCATTGTAGATACTACCACCAATTTAATAATTGGTGTATATGAAACAGGTGATGAAACCAATCGATTGTTGCCAACAACTGACCCAGCATGGCCATCTGCAGATAATATCTATCCAGTCACTGGTGCTGGTTTTAATTTTGAAAGTGATACTTTACAAAATGGGTTGTATGTAGAATTTAACAATTTTAATTTATACAATGGTGGCGTTTACTATTTGTATAATAATGGTGTTGTTATTGACACATCATACTACACAATCACCATTGGCTAATTACTTTTTATTTTTCGTGTATTTTAATGACAACACTGACTGATACTTGGTATTGATCAAATCTATCAAGGTATCGGCTTTCAATACCTTTTGCGTTTTCAAGAGATTTGCCCCTTCAATCAACAATGGTTTGCAATTGTTCAATATAAAATATACATATTCATATGCCGACTCGATCAATTCAAATGTCTCTTCGTCGGCGATTTGCCGATATTTTTCACTATTTGTCGGATAAATCACATGTTTCCCGAATCCCAATTGTGTAATCATTAAATTGGCATTCTTCAACGCTGAATCAAAATCTTGTATCGCCCCACTCGTCACCGACAAAGAATATACAATTTCTTCGGCAATACGTCCCGCCAATAAAATCATCAAATGTTCAAACAATTCTTCACGTGTGCGCAACGATGTCATAGTGGGTTGAAATGCAGTGAAACCTGGTGATCGTGGTGATTGCAAGTTCAATACCACTTTCGTCATTTTCTGATGCGATTTGCATAAAATACCAAGCACAGCATGACCTAATTCATGCACACAAATATGATCAATCATATCTTCATTGAATCCATGTTCGTTAGGCATCCATCCGGAAATGATTTTATTCATCACGAGTTCCACATCACCTGCGGTAAACTTTGCTCGATTTTCCGCCAATGCATTCAACATGGCTTCGTTCAACAAGTTCTCAATTTGTGCACCAGATAATCCCTCCGTCTGTTCAATCAAATCGTCCAAAACCACCGTTTTATCGTGCGGTTTTCCGTGAATATGGATTTTCAAAATCGCTTCACGAGTCTTTCTATCGGGATTACTAATATAGATACGTTTATCAATACGTCCTGGACGTAGCAATGCCGAATCCAATAGATCTGCCCGATTCGTCGCACCAATGACAAAAATACCAGTACTGTTTTTGAATCCGTCCATTTTCACCAAAAGTTCATTCAGTGTCGAATCGCGTTCTGAACTCGATGTTTCTCCATCTCCCGACCGTTTGCGACCTAATGCGTCGATTTCATCGATAAATATAATACATGGAATATTTTTCCGCGCCAATTCAAAGAGTTCACGGACTTTCATAGGACCGACGCCCACATATTTTTCTTGAAACTCGGAACCTGATACCGCAATGAAACTGCACTCAGCTTCGCCTGCCAATGCTTTGGCCAACAACGTTTTACCGTTTCCGGGAGGTCCTTCAAAAATGAGACCGCGGGGAATACGAATATTATACCCTTGATATTTCGTGTAATTTTTCAACAAATCAACACATTGACGCAATTCCAGTTTGACGTTATCATATCCACCCACATCGGTAAAATTGACTGCCGACTTTTCAACAACTTCAAAGTTATCGGATTTTTTGTCCCGTTTTTGCGAAGAGGAAGATGGACGTCGTTGGGAAACAAATGCCGGTTGAACATCCTCAAAACTATCATCACCTCCTCCCGTCAATATAATACGCACTCCTCCAATGGTAACATTGGTGGTTCCATTTGGAGATAGATTGTTCAGTAAATGATTCAGATTTTGGATATATTCATCATCTTCTTCATCGTCCGAAAAACTACTGTATCGTCGAGATCCAAACATATGTTCTTCACGTTCGGATATATTGCGCGAGTTTAGACGACGCAAATAATTTTCATATCCGTATTTGGAAATCGGATGTTTTTGCGATGATGCATATAATTGCGATACAATTTCACGACTCGAAAACGGAAGCCAAAACCCACCAATAAACTGCCATAATAAGGAAAATGCAAACAGTATTTGTTTCATTATAAGATGATTCATTGTATTATTTTTGTATGGTTTTCATAATCAATAATAAAATTGAATCTGTAAACCCATATATAAATATTTATCTACAATTAATAAAATGAACAAATATAATACCTATATTACAATTCGGGATGACCATGATTCCGACGACGATGACGTCGATCATAATGATCGCGAAACTATTATGATTCGACATCGTTATATTCATTATCTTGCATCAGTATGTTTTCTCCTAGGAATGACATTATTATTCTGGTCCATTGCGTCAAACCCAGATTATAAACCACCCACTTCATTTGCGGCGACTTCAGGTGTCCAAAAACCCAATTTTGTCATCATTTTGGCAGACGATTTAGCGTGGAACTCGATTGGTTATTCTTCCGATGAACTGGCATTCGTGACTCCTCATTTGACCGAGTTGGCACAATCCGGTATTATCATGGACAACTTTTATGCCCAAGAAGTATGCAGTCCCAGTCGCGGATCACTCTTGACAGGTCGATATCCATTGTCGATTGGTATGCAATATGGGATGGTTGGTGCCAATGCCGAATGGGGTATGCCACTCGACGAAATCACTCTTCCCGAAGTATTGGCAGATTACAATTACAAATCACATATTTTAGGCAAATGGCATTTGGGTTATTTCACACCATTGTTATTACCCACTGCCCGCGGGTTCGATACATGGACCGGGTATTCCAATGGCGAAAACTATTATTGGTCGAAAAAATCCCCCGATTATCCGCAACACTCCGACTTTTTAGAATCGACAACTGAATGTTATACTCCTTACAATGAATCCGACAAACATACGTATTCCACTATTTTATACACCAATAAGGCAGTTTCAATCGTCGAAAATCACGATACATCGGTACCCCTATTCTTGTTTATGTCGTATCAAGCCGTCCATGATCCATTTGTCGATTATGGCAATCATAAATCGGGTATGCCGGATTCTTATATTGAAGACTCGATATTGGAACAAATTGAGACCACCATAGTGGGCAATACTCGCCAAGAATATGCCAAATCACTGTATCTGCTAGATCAAAGTGTTGGAACGATTCGGGATACATTGGAAGCCCAAGGACTTTTGGAAAATACATATATCATCTTCATGTCGGACAATGGCGGATGTATGTATGGCGGCGGGAAAAACGGACCTTTGCGCGGCTCCAAAGGAGCACTCTTTGAAGGTGGGATTAAAGTCGATTCGTTTATTTATGGTGGGTCATTGACGGCGAGTGGAACAATTTACAAAGGACTTATGCATATTTCAGATTGGTTTCCTACGATTTTGGCATTGGCAAATATAGATTATGATCCGCCAACGGATAATCTTCTGGACGGGGTGAACCAAGCAGATGCTTGGTTAAACGAAGCGGGGATGGAAGCACCCAGAACATACATGTTGTATAATAAATATACAGATTTGACGGATTATAATTTTAATATATGGACCAATGGATCATTTGCAGTCCGTGATGCGCGATATAAATTGATGCATACTTACAATGATGTAGTCTACGGGAATTGGTATAATGCGGCTGTAGAAATGGATGGCGACGACGATTTAGACAGTGATGATCGTTGTGCCCAACAATTTGTATCGGGTGTGTTTACATATTGGTTTTTCGATTTACAGACCGATCCTTATGAGAAAATCAATCTCTACGATTCCACGAATCCTATGCATACTTTAGCCAAAACACATTTGTATTCTTTGTTGGATACGTTTAGTGCCAAAACCAAAATCAGTATTCAAATGTCTGACAAAGCCGAAGTCGTTTGGTCAAGTGTCGGGAACAATATTGTCCCTTGGGCAGATGTTGATAATCTCGTGAATGATGCCGGTAAATCATATCCCCGATTATGTTTATAGTAAACCAGTATAAATACTAACTATCTAGTATTTATACCTACATCATGTATTTTTTTTCGAAACTATTTAACTTTGTGCTTTTAGCATCAGCCAAATACAATATTGACGAATCGCATGGTATTACCCATAGTATGAACGTATTACATTTTGCAAACGAAATATACGAAGCCGAATTGCCACAAAACCCCCGTTTGTACGAGAATCAGAAAATCATATATACTGCTGCAGTATTGCATGATATGTGCGATAAAAAATATATGGACGAACGCGATGGGATCTCTGATATTGCCAAATATATTGGTACCGATTTTTATAGTTATGAAGTCGACGCTATTTCGTCGATTATTGGAACCATGTCTTATTCCAAAGTCAAAAAATCGGGATTTCCGAAATTGGGACCTTATCAAGATGCCTACCATATAGTCCGTGAAGCCGATTTATTGGCAGCCTATGATTTTGATCGATGTATGATATATGATTTGGAACAAAAAGGGTCCAATATCATTATGGCATATCAGAATGCATATGATTTATTTGAAACACGTATATTCAAACACAATGACGACAAACTTTTTGTTCATGACTATGCCAAGCAAAAATCGCTGGAATTGGAATCAGTTGCACTCCAGCGTATAACTGCTTGGCGGAAAATATTATGTAGCACACGAAGTAAGTATATCAAATAAAGATACATGGATTTGCTGACAACCATTGCCAGTCTAATTTATCATATACTTTTTCTATATGGGTTTCTAATAGGTGACTTGCATTGGGATTTTTACATACCCAACGCCAATCGATTTTGTCAATATTGGATTCTAATAGTTCAATGGCATTTGGATTGGCCGATAAATACGTCCAATCGATTTTGTCAGGATTTGCTTCCAATAATGGAATGGCATTTGGATTTTTCGACAATTGGGACCAAACAATTTTATCGGGATTGGATTCTAATATATCCATAGCTTCTGGATTTTGGGATAACCAATACCAATTGATTTTGTCATGATTTTCGCGAAGAACTTCAATCGCATGTTTGTCAGTATTATTGGAAAACCAATCCCACATGATTTTTTCTGGATTTTTTTGTAATAATTGTAGTCCCTTTGCGTTTTGCGACATGAGCGTCCAATCGATTTGATAATCGGGAACTACAGTTTCAAAATAGACATTACCTGCATAGTCATGATCGTCTTGTTGTGGATCATAGGGTGGTTCTTGAACAGACCATAGTTCATTGAACGGATATTCTTCTAAAAACTCAATGGCAGACGGATTTTGCGATAGATTTTCCCAACTCAACATCATATCGTAAGGAATGCGACGGTGTTTATTGGTCCATTTATCAATATAGTGCTGATGATGATTTCGAATGAGCCCAATCGCATCGGGATGAGGGTTTAGACAGATATTTGACCAATAAATACAATTTTTATTTTTTTTTAATAATTCAATAGCTACCGAATTGGTCGATAACATGTACCAATCGATTAGATCGGGATTGGATTCTAAATAAGGAATCAACTTGGGGCTCGGATTTACAGCTAGCCACTTGATGTCTAAGTCGTCTTCACATTTTTGTATCCAATTTGCGAGTGTCATGATTAATTGATGTGTTTTGAGTAGAATACATCAATTTGGTTGCGAAATGATTCAATTTTATGGTTTTGATATCGTTTACAACATTATACATCAAGCAATACATGATAACATCATATATACAATTCATGTGGCTGCCTAAATGGTTTCATATTGAATTGTCTTCCGAAGATCATGACATCCATCATTCATTGAATCATTGTAATTATGCTAAGCGGTTTTCATTGTGGGACAAGGTATTTGGAACCTATGTATCGTTTTATAAAAGAGTGTAGTATTTAGATATTTTGCTTGATGGGGGATCGGCCCCCTCCCCTCCAAAAAACTGAAAAGTAATGGTAGGCTACTGGGCGAATTTGACATTTTTGTTTGGCAAGGAAAATGTCAAATTTGGAATATACGAGATATTTTTTTGGCAAAAAAGTGGTTGTGACTGGGTCAGTGTGGGACCTTGAATTATATTTTTTGTATGACTGCATAACTTTTTTATTGAATATATATTTGCGTAAAAGGTTTAGGAAAAAAATTATCATGGAATGGTATAGAATGATATCCGAAATACACCAAAAAATACCGCCGCAATTTGAATGCACAAAATGTAACTTTACATGCAGTAAACAAAGTGATTATACTCGTCATTTAGCGACACGTAAACACAATATGATAATTGATGATAATCGCTTGGATATTGGAAAACCCAAATTAAAATGCGAAAGTTGCATGTTTATATGCAGTAAACAAAGTGATTATGATCGTCATTTACAAACAACAAAACACCAAAAAAACGCATCAAAAAACGCGCAATGTTATAATTGTATATGTGGATCTACTTATAAATATTCATCGGGGTATTCTCGACATAAAAAAGTATGTAATTTTATAATACCGACGAACAATCAACCGCTTTATCAAGGTCAACAAGTACAACAACTGCAACCACAACCACAAAAACCAGATACTTCTGAACTATATGCTATAATACAATTACTTATTAGTCAAAACAATACGATGGTTGAACAAAATAAAACATTAGCTGAACTTGTGAAGAACCAGCAACCTACTACCAACAACAGTCATAACAACAATAATAATCAAAATTACAACATTAATATGTTTCTTACTGATAAATGCAAAGACGCGCAAAATATGAGCGATTTCATTGAAGTTCTCAAAAACAAAGTCGATATGATACAAATCTATGAAAAAGGTTATGTAGGCGGTATATCCAAGTTGTTTATTGATGAATTACGATCCATGGAAATAACCGAGCGACCTATACATTGTACAGACGAGCGTCGCAATACATTTTATGTTCACAATAACGACAGATGGAATAAAGACGAGGATCTGAAAGATACCAAGAAAGCAATCAGCCATATAAGTCAAACCAATTTGCAACAATGTGTTGCATGGTCAAAGAATGTTCCAGAAGGAGGTGCGAGCCGAGAAGAACATATTACACGGTCGATCCGGCTTTGTAAAGAAGCATGTAGTGGAGATGATTCAAAAGTTGATAAAATCATTAAAAACATAAGTAAAGAAATCCCATTAAACAAGCAAGTGATTAACGACGTCTTGGTATAAAATGATTTCAACATCGTTTGAACCGCGTGGTAGAAAATCGCAAATTGTCCCACATGTAAATATAATTACACCCTTGGTAATTTATACCAGCGAAGATTTGAAACCGCACCCCTTTGGGGGTGCTATGGTTCAAACTGTAACTGGTAACTTACTTGAAATTTCATCCGCTATGCGGATTGAAATCTTCAAGGGTGTAAAACGCATAATTTTTTTATTGAATATTTTCGAAACAAGTGTTGGACGCTAATTCGTTAGCAATTAACGCGCGCCAAAAACCGCTCTAATATATGCATGTAATTTGTACAGAATTATATGCAGTGTAATAATTATTATACTATCAATTATTCACATGTAAACATTTATAGTTATCAATCGCTAACCTATTCGCCAAAACCACACGCAATGCAAGTTATTCATATAATTCAACAATTGATTTTAAAATATTCAACTGGTATTCTCGTCACAAAAACTATGTAATTATATACCACCAGTAGAAAATCAACATTCAAAACAATATGTTATTATACAAATGCTTATTCAACCAAATAATAATCTTATTGATAAACACAACACATTTATCGAGTCAATCAAATAGTAACAATCGATTCCCATGAATCATCCATATTTCCCCCCTCCAAAAAACTGAAAAGTAATGGTAGGCTACTGGACGAATTTGACATTTTTGTTTGGCAAGGAAAATGTCAATTTTGAATTATACGGAGTTTTCTTTTTGAGAAAAAGTGGTTGTGACTGGGTCAGTGTGAAACCCGTCATTATAATTTTGGTATGACTGCATAACTTTTTTCAACGGGATTTTAATTGCGGTAAAATATTTAGGCGTTTTTGTTTACATAAGATATAGAATGCTAACTGAAAACCGCGATCGCGCTCCAGAAAACACTAAAAAATATATGTGTGAAATATGCAACTTTACATGCAGTAAACAAAGTGATTATAATCGGCATTTGTCAACTGCTAAACATCTTAGGTTATCTACGGCTAACCAGCCCACCAAAACTCCCGCCAACGTATGTGCATGTGGTGAAAAATATATGCATAAGTCAAGTCTATCTCGTCACAAAAAAACATGTAGTTATATATCCAGTTCGAAATCAAATCCATCAGAGCCATTAAAGAGCGATCATCACGAAACACATTGGATTGAAATCATACAATTATTGATCAAAGAAAATCAAGAAATACGTAATTTAGTGATTACACAGCACAATGCATTGGCTGATCAGAACAAAACAATTGTCGACCAACACAAAACATTGGCAGACCAAAATAAAACATTAGCCGAACTTGTGAAGAACCAACAACCTACTACCAACAACAGTCATAATAACAATAATAATCAAAATTACAATATAAATATGTTTCTAACTGATAAATGCAAAGATGCGCAAAATATGAGCGATTTCATCGAAGTTCTCAAAAACAAAGTAGATATGATACAAATCTATGAAAAAGGTTATGTGGGTGGTATATCCAAGTTGTTTATTGATGAATTGCGATCTATGGAAATAACCGAGCGACCTATACATTGTACAGACGAACGTCGAAATACATTTTATGTTCACAACAATGATACTTGGAACAAAGACGAAGATTTGAAAGATACCAAGAAAGCAATTAGTCATATAAGTCAAACCAATTTACAGCAATGCGTTGCATGGTCAAAAAATGTCCCAGAAGGAGGCGCAAGTCGAGAAGAACATATTACACGTTCAATCCGACTATGTAAAGAAGCATGTAGTGGAGATGATTCAAAAGTGGATAAAATCATTAAAAATATAAGTAAAGAGATCCCATTAAACAAACAAGTGATTAACGACGTCTTGGTATAAAATGATTTCAACATCGTTTGAACCGCGTGGTAGAAAATCGCAAATTGTGACACATGTAAATATAATCAAAAAAAATAACATGTAATATTATAGATGAAAATATTCACAAACAAAAACAATTCCAAGAATAAAAAATACAGATTCACAAAAAAAGTCAACAAACGCAAACTCAACAAACAAGAAAAGAAGAAAAGGATGGATAAATTGCGTGATGAAATATTGAATGGTTCTCCGTGGTCATTGATGTCTTCATATTCATCAGAATCAGATGGTTATCGAGAAATAGTAAGTGCAATTGACAATTTCAATTATTCAACGGAGAGGGAGCAAACATTTACCTCAAAAGAAAACTTACAAGCGCATTTAGAGAAAAACATAAATATATTACGAGAATCGGTCGATAAATATATTGAAAAAAGATCGAAAAATGTGAACAAAGCTATGATAAAATCATAATCTGCTATGCGTAATATTATACAAATCTTACTATCACGATTAGTATAATATGCTGACAAAAATTGCTTTTATTACCGGTATAACTGGTCAAGATGGATCGTATTTAGCCGAGTTTTTATTGGAAAAAAACTATTTGGTGTTTGGTCTAATTCGTCGTTCATCATCGATTAATACAGCACGTATTGATCATCTCTATGAGAACCCGAATCTAATTCTGCGATATGGTGATTTATCCGATGGTCTATCATTGCAAAATATATTGAATGAAATTGCGGCCAAAAATCCAGGTCGTCTCGAAGTATACAATCTGGGCGCCATGAGTCATGTAAAAGTGTCATTTGAAATGTCAGAATATACTTCGGACATTGATGGTACCGGAACATTACGATTATTGAATGCCATTCGTGCTTCCGGATTACAAGAGCGCACCCGGTTTTATCAAGCATCCACGTCGGAACTCTATGGTAAAGTCGTCGAAGTACCACAAACGGAAACCACCCCATTTTATCCGCGATCGCCCTATGGGGTAGCAAAACTATATGCACATTGGATCACGAAAAATTATCGCGAAGCCTATGGGATGTTTGCATCGACAGGTATTTTATTCAATCACGAATCACCGCGCCGTGGTCCAACATTCGTCACTCGCAAAATCACGATTGCATTGGGTAATATATTACGCGGAAGACAAACACGACTTGTCTTAGGAAACTTGGACGCCAAACGGGATTGGGGACATGCAAAAGATTATGTGGAAGGAATGTGGCGTATCTTACAACACAATATGCCGGATGATTTTGTATTATCCACGAACGAGTTTCATAGTGTGCGCGAGTTTGTGGTAAAAGCCTTTGCATTGAAGGGATTCAACATTCAATGGAGAGGAGAAGGATTGGATGAAGTCGGGTATGATAGTCATACTGGACGCGAATTGATTTTCGTTTCGGCTAAATATTATAGACCAACTGAAGTAGATGAATTGTTGGGAAATAGTGAAAAAGCCCGTCAAACTCTCCATTGGTATCCGCAAACATCATTCGACCAATTGGTACAAGAAATGGTAGATGCCGATTGTCCTTAACTGCGCTTATGATTTTTTTTGGTTTTGCGTATTTTGGTAGGCTTTTTTTTAGATTTCGAGGTAGTATATCGAGCGCCTCCGTTGGGTCCTCTACGAAATATATTGGATATATTGAATATGTATATTTGGTTAACAAATTTTTTTTTATCGCTAGGAGAATCAAAACTTAAATCATCGACTTTTAAATCTCGCTTTTTTATTATCACACGTTGCAAGCGATTAACTCCGATAAAAATAACAGTGTCACCTTCCTTTGTGACTCTGTATATACCATTAAGATCACTGTATGCACCATTAAAATTAGGAATAGGTTTAAGTGTTATTATATGATAGATTTTATCGGAATCCACCTGCGTGATTTTATTGAATTGTTCAAGGAAGTTGAATTGCTTAACAAACGTATATTCGTCATCAGCAGGGGCAAACTCGATTTCATTGTCTGCTATACTGTCTATTAAATCTCGCCTGTTTATTGTCTTTATGATTTTGCCAGTAGAAGCATTGGCAAAAATAAAATTGTCACCGTCCTCCGTGACTGTGTATTCACCCCGAAGTTCATGCTTATATGTTCTTATACTATAGATTTTATTAGAATCCATATATATAATATTTAATATTTAATTTCGACTAAATATTATCGTCGGACCGCACTGGATGAATTGTTGTGAAATAAGGAAACCGCCCGCGGAACACTAAAATGGTAGATGTCGATTGTCATTAACGGCGCTTATGATGTCTAGATCTGCCCCGCGTATGTCTTCGATATGCGCGACGATCTTTTCTTTTCTTAGATACCGAACGGGTTTTCGAAGTACCGACTGCCCAGGCAACCATTGGTTCAATTTCGCGAGGTCCATTGTAATAATGAACACGACCGCGAACGATTTTAAAAATGGTTGGATACCCTTCTTGCAATGCCAATTTAGGCGAAGATTTAGAAACCAATGCATCATTCACTTTTTTAACTTCGCCGTCCATCACTTCCGATTCAATCGATATGATGAGAACATTATTGACTTTGGATTCGATTCTTGAAACAATTTCGGGCCAAATCTCCGCCAAGTCTTTACAATGACCACACCATGTAGCATGTAATTTGCCAAAGACTAATTTGTTTTTGGCCGATGTCAATAACTCGTTTTCCAACGGAGTTTCTAAAGACTCGTCGAGTTTATTAAATAATTTGTCAAAAACGTTCATTATATATTCTTAGGAGAATATTTTTCAGGGCATAATGTATAATGAGAACATTGAATATAGTATTTATCATATTTTTGATTCTAGTATTCCTTTTAGGTGGATATATTTATACGACTGGGAAATTAGACAAGATATTTTCACAAACCGAGAACATGGAAAATAAAGAAGCGGAAAAACCAGCAACTGAATCATGTCCAGATGTCTTAATACGCCGCGGAAACATATTACTATTATACAATTCCAACATGGATTTAATCGAAGGTGTCAACCCGCTTCCCTTTTACAATTTAGACGAATATATCAACTTTTTGAAAGTCCAACGCCGAAAAGGCAAAGTTTGTCCCGTATTGTTCTTACAACATGAAACTACTACCCAAGGCGAAGATGTGTATCGTATGAGGCCCAATCCATTTGAATTAGATGCGGGTCTACCATTGTCTGCTGCGGCCAATGCACCTAAACCGCCAAATCAAATCCCCGTTCCAATCATCGATTCGAATCGTGATCATCCGCCATACAATGCCGGTAATTATGCCGGATTTGATCCTCATGGATTATCCATTGGCGTGTATACCAAACTCGATGAACTACATGATTCAACACAACGAGAACCTGGACAGACGCTAAGCGATAATCCAATGGATCCAAATTGGGGAGGTGTATTATACACCCAAGGAAAAGTTGAATCGGGTAAATATGATGAGAATCAAGTGTTTCGTCCACGCTTATTGACTCCTAAAAATACCACGTTTATTCCCGGATTGCATGGTATTGCTCCTCCACCTGAGAACATTGATGATATGATGTAAAGACGCTCAACAAAAATGAGGGAAATATACAAAACTCTAACATATTTTGTTTTTCGCTGTTTTAGACGTTTACAGATTTACAACTCCAATTATATGATTTTTTATTTTATCAAACATACAATAAAAAATTGATTTTATTGCTTATCGACATATGATTACATAATTTATATAAACTTTATCAAAATGAACCAAACTAACGAATATATTTATATTAGAAATCATCCATCCTATGATATTGATCATGCATGTAAAATGGGTAAAGCAAATAATATTCCTGAAAGGGATACGCAGTATGCTACTGGTGAGATTAAGAGGGGATATTTTGAAGAAGTATTTGAAGTTCATAACGCAAAATATATTGAACGCTTATTACAAAATGAGTTTCATGAATTGAATATCAAATATGATGCTGGAACTGAGTTTTACAATAAAAAAATTATTACTCTCATTGAACCGTATCTAGTTACACTTGGAATTAAATATAGGAAATTATCAAAACAAGAAATTAATGATTTGGTAAGATGCAACAGAGTAAGAAAAACAATCAAAAAAATAAATACACAATCATTGATTCATATACTAAAATCTAAAGGAACAAATGAACAATGTGTTTCCTACGTACCAAGAAACTACCAAATTATTATAATTGAAAAATCACTTATACATTTTCAACAACACGATAATGGTATGCTTGTATTAATGTGCGGCGTAGGAAAAACCTTAATTTCATTATGGATTACACAAGAACTAAACTCAGATACGATTCTTATTGGTGTTCCTAATAAATTACTATTGGAACAATGGGAACAAGTGATTCGGGTTTTGTTTCAAAATGTTCAGTGTTTAATTGTGTCAAGTGGTGTAGATGTTGAAACTATAACACAATTTTTAGAAAAGAATCAAAAAAAGTGTATTGTAATCACTACCTATTCATCATCACACAAAGTATACACCGCAACCCAACATATTCGTTTTGTATTTGGGATGAAAATCAATGACGAATGTCATCATTTAACGTCTACCAATATAGCTGAAGATGAAAGAAAAACATATATAAATATGTTAAAAATAAAATCAAATAAACAATTATCACTAACTGCGACATTGAAATTACTAGAAAATAAAGAACATGTAAGAGAAGATGAGATAATTGTATCAAATGATAATGTTGAGTATTTTGGAGAAATAATTGATAGAAAATGCTTGTTATGGGCGATTCATGAAAATATTATTTGTGATTATAATATTCAAACCATTATTACAAATGAAGAACAATTAGAACAACAACTATCAAGATTTCATATTATACAAGAAAATGATAAGAGGTTATTTCTGAGTGCATTTGCATGTTTGAAAAGCATATTTGACGGGCATTCGCATCATTTACTTATATATTCAAATAATATGGATAATTCAATGAAGTTAATTCAATATATAAAAATGCTCTTAGATGACAATTACTTTGATATACCTGAACTGTACTGTTCAAATTATCATAGTGAAATGAAATCAAAAGCCAAAAAAGAAATAATTCATAATTTTGAAAAGGCGAAGTTTGGAATAATTACTTGTGTTTATTGTTTGGGTGAAGGATGGGATTTTCCATTATTGGACGGTGTTGTATTTGCTGAAAATATGACATCCAATATTCGTATTGTTCAATCGGCATTAAGAGCAAGTCGAAAAAACAAAAACGACATATCTAAAAAAACAAAAATCATTTTACCAATTTTGAATAGAGATGACTGGTTAGAAAATAATGAAAATCCGGATTTGAAAAAGGTAAGAGAAGTCATTTATCAAATGGGGTTAGAAGACGAAACGATTATGCAAAAAATTAAAGTGTTTAAAATTGATATTGAAAAACAAAAACCTAACTCAAAAATAAAAAAACAAAGCGAAACGGTTGATGAGTTTGGTGAATATGATGATGAACTAACCCAAAAATTAAGATTGAAAACAATAAAAAGAACATCACTCGCTACAACATATGAAAAGGCCAGAAAAATAATTGCCGATAAAAATATAAAAAGCAAGGAAAGTTATTACGAATTATGTGAAATGGATAATAGATTATCCAAAGAACCGGAAATTGTATTCAAGGGACAATTTATAAACTGGATAGAATATTTAAGTATTGAAAGAGTATATTATGATTTGGAAACCTGTAAAAATAAAGTAGGTGAGTATTTATTGTTGTATCCTGAAATTAAAAAACAGTATTTGGACTTATCAAGTGTAAGTAATGAATTGGTTAAAATAGATGCATTATTTCCACCAAATGGATTATGGGTTGAATACTATAATGTAAAGGATTTAAGGGATATTATTATTATTACCAGTAAAAAAAAGAAAATGGGTGTTATTTTATAAATGTTTAGGAAGAATTAAGTAAAAAATCCTTTTTATAATTAGTAAACAAAATTGAATTATTTTTAACAATATAAAGGAATAATATCTTATACTAATATACAACAATGTCAAAACAATATTCCTGCGATTTGTGTAAAAAGGTCTTTAATCAAAAGATTGATTTTACAAGACACCAAAATAAAAAATCACCTTGTATTTCATTAACTGAAATGCAACAAATGACTCAAACAAAAGAAGTTAAACATGACAATAAAACTACACTGATTAATGTATTCAAAAGCTGTTTAAATATTTTGAGGGATAATGAAGGGTTAACTGGCGAGAAAGCATTACGAACTCTCTCTTATTTGTTAATATTAAAATTACTTGAACCCCATTTTGGAGGTGAAATAAATATTGATGATTATGAATATGATTTTAGTCATATTGAAGATGAAATGATCGAAAAACATAAAAATAAATTATTAGAAATTGTTCGTTTTAGTAATCTGTCAAACGAAAAGGAAGATAATATTCCTATAAATATGAAATACCTATGGGATGATATTTTATCAAATCATCCTACTACAAAAAACATATTCTTGAAAGGCAAAGGGTTTGATATTCAGCACAAATCAACCTATAAAAAATTAATTGATAAACTTAACTCCCTTGACTTATCTCAAACTGAATATGATGTTTTGGGTAATGCCTATGAGGAAGTTATTCAAGACATTATGACCGGTAAAGTCTTAGGACAATTCTTCACTCAACCATTAATTAAAAAAATGATGGTGAAATTAATTAATCCACAAATACATCCTGACGGAAAAATAGATACGTGTGGAGACCCCGCTATGGGAACAGGTGGTTTCTTGATTACCTATTTACAATACATTTTACAACAAGCAACTGCTAAAAACATTACACCTGATTGGGATTTTATCAAAACCGAAGGATTATATGGCAAAGAATTAGAACCCGACACATATCAATTGGCGGTTTCAAATATGTTAATATCATCGGGTCATATGTTTGATGGCCTAGATAGAGGTGATAGTATTCGTGCACCTATAACAAGAAAGTTTGATAATATTCTTGCAAATCCGCCATTTGGGATTAAGGGATTAAAATATGACGATTTTCAAAGTCCATTAAAAAGTGAATATGTTCCTATCAAAACAGATACTGCGGTTTCATTGTTTATTCAAGCAATCATATACATGTTGAAAATTGGTGGTAAGTGTGCTGTTGTATTGCCTGACGGACAAGATTTATTTTCAAAAACAAACACAACATTAGTTGCAATTAGAGAATATCTTATGAAAACATGCGATTTGAAAGAAATTATACACCTACCATCAGGGATATTTACATATACACCAATAAAAACCTGTATATTTTACTTTGTGAAAAAGAGAGAAGGAACTGATGTTTTGGTAGAAACCAATATTAAAGTATCCAAAACTCGAAAAGAAACTGGCAGAGATTACAAGTTTTCAAAAACACACCAAACAACCAAAGTCAAGTTTTATGATTACAACCCCTATGAAGATGTTAAAAATCTATTGGTTGAGGTTCCTATCGAAAAAATTATGAGTAATTCATATTCACTGAATTATGCTGAATACGTGAAAGACGATATCGAAGAAGAACAACACTATGAAGATGGTGTAGTTGTAAAAACACTAGGCGAGGTTTGTAATTTTCAAAATGGATATTCATTCAAATCATCTGATTATGAAAAACAAAATGATACAAATATTGGTATTATACAAATTAAGTCAATTCAAAATGGATTGATTGATGAAAACAAAATAACGGAATACATTCAAGAAAATCAAAAATATAAATCATTCGAAATACAAAAAGGGGATATATTGATGGGTTTAACAGGAACTTTCAAAATGGGAATATACAAATTAGACCAAAAATCGTATTTGAATCAAAGAGTTGCAAAATTAATTCCAAGAAATATATTACCCAAATATATTTATTATTGGTTTATATGTTGTAATATTGAAGATAAAATATCACAAATGGCAACAGGAACTGCTCAAGCAAATATATCTACTAATGAAATATCAAATATTAAAATCCCTATTCCCCCACTTGAACGCCAAAAGGAAATTGTTGAGTATTGTGAATATAATGATATACTCATCAAACAATTAGAAAACGAAATTGAAAATAACAAAAAACAAGGAGAGCAATTTATTACAGGTATTATAAGATTACAAGTTCAAACCGAAGAACACGATGATATAACTGCAGTAAATACTGAACCTATCGCTGAAGATCAAAATGAAAAAATATCCGGCGAAGAAGAAAATATGATTATACCTCAACCAAATACCAAAATGATTATCAAGAAAAAGGTACAAAACCTATTGTAATCGTAGAAGATATTGCTGTATAATTATTTACAACTAGGATGGTATTACTTTTTCATCTTCATTTTTCTATTTTCATGTAATGTATATGCTAGATCAATTTTATCCAACAAAATATAAAATTGAACAGGACGTCATAATACTTGGATATAGTATATACAATGCCGTATTATGCAGTCGCCGCAGGTAAAACCACGGGGATTTTTGAGAACTGGAATGAGTGTAAATTATCTGTTTCGGGATTCAGAGGCGCTATTTATAAAAAGTTTGAAACACGAGGCGAAGCCGAGTCATTTATCCAAGTGAATCAGATTTCAAAGAGTGCTATAATACCTACATCGATGATTGAGCCTGGTGAAATCGATTATTATGTATATACGGATGGTGCATGTTCAAACAATGGAAAATCATCTGCATCCGCTGGAATTGGGATCTTTTTCGGAACAGATGATCATCGCAACGTATCACGTAAAATCGATGGAAAACAAACGAACAGCACTGCTGAACTGAGGGCGATTATCGATGCATATCCTGTCATTTATCCCGATCTAGTGTCCGGGAAAAAGATTGTCATTGTCTCCGATTCCGAGTATGCCATCAAATGTGCCACTTCATACGGTGAAAAATGCAGCAAGACCGGATGGAAAAAGGAAATACCGAACCAGGAATTGGTGAAAACTCTCTATGAATTGTATCTAGGAACAAGCGTCCAATTTATACATGTTCGCGCACATACGAATAAAACGGATATTCATTCTATTGGGAATGACCAGGCGGATAAATTGGCAAACCAAGCCATTGGATTGGAGACCTGCCCTTATCACTAAGTAGACAAATATTTGATAATACTTTCGGCACATGATTTGGATATTTTCCGCATTTTTCCATTGTTCTCAATATGTATATTATACAAGTTCTCGGGTTTTACTCGGATTTGGTCAATTAGATTTGCAAATGTATTATATTCTTTCATGATGGCACCTGATGTAACGGAACTGATTCCAGGGATTTGACATAAGAGTATTTGTCCAATGTTTTCCACGGTCACATTATCCTTCTTGACTTTTTTCACTACGGAACAATAATCTGCAGGAGTTTGTTGTGGTACTAGTTGTTCAGGTTCTCCACTAGGAACAATCGTATTTTCTATTTGAGAACTATTGTTGATTGTCTGAAGTTCTCGAATGGGTTTTTGTAAATAGAATGGCAGTACACCCTGTTGTAATTCACGTTCGATCTTTTGACTTATCCATACGATCGTCTCGGCAGATTCATAGAGAGAACATGTTCGAAATACACTAAACCCTTTGAAATAATTCAAACTACCCATGGCTGAATAAACCGTTTTTTTATCAATAACTGTTCGCAATTGCGACATCATACCTTCAATCATATAAACAACTGCGTGTGGGGGGAATCCGCTCGAATGTATGAGTCGATACGATTGCTCTTTATAACGACCATCTTTAATACTGGACAATAAATCACCTAAAGTTTTCCGTTCAATCAACATGACATCTTTGTCATCATCGGTTTGTATCAATATATCTCCTAAATCGAGAACTTTCTTTACCAATTGTAGTGAAGTCGAATGTCCTTCAAAATGTATAATACTATCTAGTTTTTCGTAGAGATCATGTTCTCGAGTATCTACTATAATACGCATTATTTGAAAAGATATAATAGTTCTCTATTATATCCTTTTAAGGTATTATCATATTAGCATAATAATATACGGAATATTTATCTTCTGAAGTATGGAACGCTAACAGTTGCACCACCTGTTGGACGAGTGAAAGTCATGCCTGTAGTACGTGTAAGATTCGAACGTTTGCAGCATTTACCGTCAGCAATGCTATCTTTTGCTCCGAATGCAACTGATGTCCATGAACTGCGACCGACTTGAGGAGGTAATCCTGGTTTATTGTTTCCACCTCCTTGAGATTGATTTGAGATACTTGCTAAAGAGCTTGTTTTCTTTGTTCCACTTAATACCATGATTGTATTATATACTACCTAAATATATTTTTGTAAATCACATAAAAAGAAAATACTATCTATAGTATACCACCAACGTTTTCATTCTATTTATCTAAATAAAATGAACACTTTAGACCAACCACTTATGTCTGTCCATTTAGACGATGATATTCGTATTGAGAAAAATCAAGCGGGAATCGATACTTATATTTTCGATCCATACAATTCGCTAAATAAACAAATTACAGAAGAAGAAATCTCGGGGATTTTGAAAGCCTATGGAATTGATGCCCCAATTCATAATTATAACTTGTATAAACGTGCTTTCATACATCGATCATACACCAAACGTCCACAATTAGAAAATACCCAAAACAATATTGTCATTATGCCTAAACCAGACGATTGCTTACCCCTTTTTAGTAAATCGAATGAACGCTTGGAGTTTGTAGGTGATGGTGTATTGGAATGTATTACTAAATATTACTTGTACCGCCGATTTCCGAAAGAAAATGAAGGGTTTATGACCGAGAAGAAAATTGCATTGGTGAAGAACGAATCGATTGGTAAAATGGCTCATGAAATGGGATTGCACAAATGGTTTATTTTGTCTAAACATGCCGAATCCAAAGATATTCGCGTGAACTTCAAAAAGTTGGGATGTTTATTTGAATCGTTTTTGGGAGCCATGTTTCTCGATTTTAATAAAATCCAAATCCACGATGACGATAAATGGTTTGACGATTTATTTGTCTGCGGACCTGGATTCCAAATGGTACAAATCTTTGTCGAAAAAGTGTTTGAAAAACATGTGGACTGGATGCATTTGATCAGCAACGACGATAACTATAAAAATATATTGCAAGTGAAAATCCAGAAAGAGTTCAAAGTGACTCCACATTTTATGGATATACGCAATTATAATAACGACGATTTCCACCATATGGGGGTGTACTTATGTCTAGGACAGCAAGTGCATAATTTGAAACACTCCGATGCGGTGCCTTTGTCCAAGTTTTCGAATTACGGGGATATACATCAACATATGTCCATACATGGTAAAATATTTGTCTTTTTAGGCGAAGGAAAACACAAAAACAAGAAAAAGGCGGAACAAATGGCGTGTGAAAATGCGATTCGCCAATTACCATAGAATGTGTTTAGATTTCGACTATTGTATCAGCGCTATATATAGATGGACCATCCATATTTAGCATTATTGCGGAATACTCGCCCACCTATTGTGGAACAAGGGGTCCAGATTATGATTGAAGGGGCTGAAAGTGAAGCAACTGCACCTATCAATCGTCAACAAATTGAAATTGTAGACATGACAAATAAAATGAAAATAGATCGGGAACGTATTATACAACGTCTTCGTGAACAAAAAGCTTTAGCCGTTCAACCGAAAAAAATGGTGGAACGTCGTGTTTCCGAAGTGGGAATTGTCGCCGTTCCAATGCAAAATGTTGTAGAACCTATTGTAAAAACCCAGAAAACAATTGTGATTACTGATAAACCAGAAGTTCTCGAGGAAGAGGAAGAAGAAGAAGATGCAACCGAAGTGTTAATGATCAAAAAACCAGAACTTAAAAAGGAGGAACCTGAACCCGAGGTACATGTGGAATCTGAAAAAGAGGAGGAACCAGAACCTCAAAAGGAAGAACCTGAGGAAAAGGATGAGGAACCCGAGGAACAACCGCCTGCCCTAGTCAAAGGAAAAACAGTCGCCATCAAACGTCCACGTGGAACTGCCAAAAAACAAAAGGATCTAGAAGGCGTCCAAGGATCTACTATCAAACTCACTGCAACTCTGGTAAAAAATCGATTACCTGCTTACGAAAAGATTTCTATGCGCACATCCCCATTCTACATGAACAATCGTCGTATGTATATTCAAAAAATCCGCGAAATGTTCCAGCCATATAGTGCCGAAATCGAGAAAAATAGTGATCAAATTACATGTGCTACCAATAATAATATTGATTTTACACTGCTAACCCATCAAAAAATTGTTCGGGATTATTTGAACTTGTACACCCCTTATCGTGGATTGTTATTATACCATGGATTGGGATCAGGTAAATCGTGCACTTCGATTGCCATTGCAGAAGGCATGAAATCGGCCAAAAATATTATTCTTATGACACCAGCATCGTTGAAAACCAATTTTTTCAGTGAATTGAAAAAATGCGGTGATCATATTTACAAGAAGAATCAATTTTGGGAGTTTATTAGCACCGTGGGAAATGCATCCAATGCCAAACTATTATCCCAATCGCTTGGTTTACCATTAGAAAAAATCGAAATGGCAAAAGGCGCCTGGTTCGTCGATGTATCGAAACCATCTAATTTCGCGACACTGAATACAGCCGATCAAGAAGCAATCGACGAACAATTAGATACGATGATTCGTCTCAAATACAAAGATATCAATTACAACGGATTGAATAAAAATATTTTGAACTCATTGACTGATGATGGACGTATCAATCCATTTGACAATAAAGTCGTCATTATTGATGAAGCGCATAATTTTATTAGTCGTATTGTCAATAAACTCAAAAGTAAAAAACCCACTATTTCAACCAAACTCTATGATTATTTGATGAAAGCCAACAATGCGCGTGTGGTGTTATTGAGTGGAACCCCTATTATCAATTATCCAAATGAGATTGCAATTTTGTATAATATATTACGTGGCAGTATCAAAACATGGTCATTACCGGTGGTTGCTTCCGCTAACAAAAAGGTGGATCGCGATGTTATCTTGGAATTGTTTGCCAAAAACAATATAACTGCCTATGATTATATAAACTATTCCGACAATACGATTACCATTACCCGCAATCCATATGGATTCGTGAACAAGAGTAAAGGTGAATCGAAAGCGAAAACTGGAGGAAAAACCAAAAAGAAACGATCATCCTCTGCGAAAGGGACAAAGAAAGTTCGCGATGATCTACCCTACAAATTAAAAGATGGTATAATATCTCACATTGAAAAATCCAATGTATCCGAGGAAGACATGGAAGAGTACAATCAAGATTTGGAAACCCAAATAAGAGATATCCACAAAGGTGGAGAAGGGGAGTTTGAAAATTATACCGGTGTAAAGCTTGATGTGACAGGTAATATTTCCGACACTGATTTTATCAAATCTATCACCAAGGTTCTCAATGACAACAATATCAAAGTCGTCGAAGGATCCGTAAAACTAACACATAACAAGGCACTTCCAGACGATAAAGATTTATTCTTGAATACATTTGTGGATCTAGATTCATCGGTTCTCAAAAACGAAGGTATTTTCAAACGCCGTATTTTAGGTCTCACTTCTTATTTCCGCAGTGCCCAAGAAAAACTATTGCCTAGTTTTGAAATGGACGGTGATAAAACATATCATCTGGTAAAAGTCCCAATGAGTGAACATCAGTTTGGTGAATATATCAAAATCCGTAAAGAAGAAATCGACCGTGAACAAAAAGCCAAAAAACATCAAATGATGAATGCCGGTAAAAACGACGACGTCTATAAAATCTCATCATCGTATCGTATTTTCTCCCGTGCCGCATGTAATTTCACATTTCCAAATGGTATTCCTCGTCCAAAACCGGAAGGAGGCGAAGACGAATTGGAAGCCGACGATGAAGATGAAGAAGCCAATGAAAAGAAATTGTTATCGGTCGATGGAACATCTCCGAAAATGGTGGCTGAAATCGATGAATATGCCGACGAAGAAGATGCCGAACTTCTTTCCGAAAAACTCGGTGAACAAACAACTTATAATCAACGTATCCAAGCCGCCATGAATGCGCTCACCAACGACAAAACCAATGAAATACCAAATCACTATTTATTGAAAGAATCTCTCAAAGAATTGAGTCCCAAGTTTTTGAAAATATTAGAGAACTTGAATGACCCTGATAACCGCGGATTGCATTTATTATACAGTCAATTCCGCACGATCGAAGGTATTGGTATTTTGAAATTGATATTGGAAGCCAATGGATATGCCGAGTTCAAAATCAAAGCAACTGCCGGGGCGGAATCATGGGAATTGGTGGAAAACATTGAAGATGCGGGCAAACCGCGATTTGTATTATACACCGGTACGGAAACTGCGGAAGAGAAGGAAATCATACGTAATATTTACAACAGTAATTGGACTGATGTACCAAAATCGATTGTGGAAAAAATCCAGAAAATATCCTCGAACAATCATTACGGTGAAGTCATAAAAATGATGATGATTACTTCGTCGGGCGCTGAAGGTATTAACTTAAGAAACACACGGTATGTGCACATTGTCGAACCATATTGGCACAGTGTTCGTTTGGAACAAGTCATTGGTCGTGCGCGTCGTATTTGCAGTCATCAAGATTTACCAGAAGAATTGAGAACATTGAAAGTATTCATCTATATTACCATGTTTAGTGAAGCGCAACGCAAAGAACACAAAAATAGTGCCATCATGTTGAAGGATAGTTCTCGTATTACGCCGGATTATTCAGTAACGACCGACGAATCACTTTATGAAATCGCCGAGATCAAACACAATATCAATCAAACGATTTTGAAATGTGTCAAGGAAACGGCCATTGATTGTTCGATTCATAAAAACTCGGAGAACTTGGTATGTTACGGCAGTTCCATGGGTAAAGTAAAATCAAATCAGTTTATTAGTTATCCAACATTAGAAGAAACCAGTGGAGAACTTGAAGAAGCAAATGTGAAAGCCGTGAAGGTGAAGTTGACGGAACTCAAAGACCCAGTTCGGCAGGGAGTATCATATGCATTTGATAAGAAAACACGGGAGATTTATGATTTGACAAAATACAAGCGCGGCGAATTGGTCTTGGTTGGTAAAGTCGTCGAAGTGAAAATACCCGGAAAAGCCAAAATGGGATTTGAGATTGTATTGAATAAGGCTTAGAAATAAGTTTATGTTCGGCATGAAATAGAGATTCATGTCGAATGATTAGAAATGGACACGTTTGTACGTTCTTTTTTTGTGGCGTTTTGATGTTTTTTTAGTGCGTCTGTTTTTTCGGCGAGTTTGTTTGCGACCAGCAGCCATGACAGGATTGAGTTTTTCATTAATCTCCTCAACTCTACGTTGTACAATGCCTTTTGGAATCTCATCTTCAACTACCTCTTCTTTTTTTTCACTATCGTGTATACTATCAGCAGCAGATGCCAAAGAGTCATACGTTTCATTTCCAAATATTGAATCAGAAAGTGTGGCGATTTTTTTATTATATTTATTTGAAAGTTCGGTCAATTTATCCGGAATAGTATCAGTGAGTGATGTTATTAAACCTTGAATACGATCATGTAAAGTAGATTTATTCGATTGATTTACATTATTGATTATAGAATTAAGTTTACTATTAAATAATGTTATTTTTGATGATATTTCGGGTTTCAATTTTAAAAAATCACCTAGCATTTGTTTTTTCACCGGGCGAATTTTTGCTTCAAAATCATATATTTCTTTCACCTCTTCATCTGTACATTTTTTTTCAAATATACCTAAACTGCCAATTTTACATTTTAATTGTTCTTGGACTATTTTTTGCACTTGGTCAAGCGAAAATGATATTGTTTTTTGCAATTGATCTATGTCTGTATTGATACCTGTAACAATATTATTGAAATCATTTATTTTATCATTTTTCAACTTATTTAATACGTTTTGCTTGGCTGTCTCGTCTGTAGTATTTAATCCTTCTAATTGTTTTTGCTGAGCAGCATTTGCTGCTGCATAGGCATTTTGTTTTTGTTTAATTTTATTACCCACTGCATCTACGCTACCAGTTATCATCGAACTAATTGCACCCGTCAATGAAGATGCTACTTTCAAACTAGTATCTGTGATTTGTCCTAATGTTCCAAGTGTAGTATTTGCAATATTTGTGGAAGTATTTAATAGTTTTGAAGCAGATTCCAAGTTTTCAGTAGTTATTTTAATTCCTTTTTCACTAAGTTCAGATGCGGCTTCCAACTGTTTTTTAGCAACTTCTACTCCACTTGTGGTGAAATCAATACCTGATTTTGTCAAGTCTGATGCGGCGGTTATATATTTTTTAGACTCTTCTAGAGTTAATTTTGCGGTATCAATTCCGGCAACACTTAAGTTCGATGCGGCTTTTATATTTTCTTTGGTTGCTTCCATTCCTGCGACACTTAGGCTAGAAACGGCTATTAAATTATCCTTTGTTACGGTCATTCCTGCCGCGCTAAGTTTTGTAGCAGCGTCTACATTTTCAGTTGTTCCTGTTATTAAAACATTTGCGAACTTTCCAGTATTTTCTCCTATTTTTGCAACTTCCTCCACGGTTCTACCTGTCGTATTTAGAGTATTATTCACACTCGTGATAAGACCAGACATACTATTTCTTTTATATTATACCTATATTATTATTCATGATCACGACGCCCGTCCTTTTCCTAAATATTTATTTGATAAACCTATTTTTTTGAACTTCTGATGAGTAGGTACAAAATATATTTAGGTATATTATATGACAATATACGTAACAAAAAAGAAAAGAAACACGAAACGTAGACCCATAAATAATAGACGGACGAAACGTAGAAACACGAAACATAAATATGGTGGTATGGATATTAAAACTAAGAAGTTTGAAAAAATACAAAATATTACACCACAAAGTCCTAAATCATATGAAGTGTTAAAAAATATGATTGCAAACGCAGATGAATTGAGTGTTATATCATATGATTCAGGATATGGATTTGTTTTTTTATTGAAAACATCAAACATAAATACAAAGCAGAATGAATATTTTATAAGGCATAGTGTTGAAACACCCGTAGAAAAAATGATTATTAAGTTTGGGTTTTATGCGGATCGAAAATCTGATTATTTTAAACGTAATGTATCTACCGAAGACGAAATTGATGAAGATGAAGAAGAACTACTAAAACCAAATCAACTTGAGTTTGGATATACTCGTAAATATATTGCACAAATAGAATATTTTCATGAGGAACCTAATAATCAAGTCCAACTATTCGAATCATATCCAAATCATGAGATTGCATTTGATGTTGCATGTGCGCATTTATGTGAAAAAGATGATAGAAACGACTTGTTAGGTATGATAGATTCATTATTAAAGAAAACCACGCCTAAATCATATGAAAAAACAATCATCAACTCGATCATTGAACAATTAAATGCTCACCCAGACATCAAATTGGGAGTTATTGCCATGGATTATGCCGGAAATTATATCAATGAAGAAACACATACGTTTAAAACACTTGCTGACTTGAAAACTTCATGGTTCTCTAATATTGTATATAAAAAACGGGATTATGCGAAACAAAAATGTTACGAAAATGAAAATGCAATTGTTATAAGTGCATTCATGATGAAAGGCAAAAACAAATATGGAAACGAAACAAAAGAGTTAAAAGGATTTATAAATATAGATGCACATGAAGGTAATTATTTGGTGAATATTCCAAAACGTTTTATTGTTGATGATAAATCTAATCAAAACAAAAAAATACGAGATGATCCTAAACCATCACTAGATGATCCTAATGAAGATTTTAGAGTATGGGCAATAGATACAGGAAATGTAATTACTATGAATTATCTAGATAGATTACATAGAAGGTACAAAACAAACTATAACACCCTTACTGATCGAAATTACGATCATGATTATCTTTTTATAAAATGGATAATTACAAATTGGAATATTAATGAAGATAATCGTATGGATGAAGAACCTATCATACCTAATAATATGCGTTTGTTCTTTTTGCATTTCATAAATACATTTATTATTTCAATCGATTTTGTACTATCGTATAAACCCGGTAGTGATATTGAACACCATGAATCACCAAGTCGTCATATTGCAACATACCTTATGGATCACAACTATCAACTATTAGATTATCGCTATATTAAAGCGATGATTTATTTATTGAATGAATGCATACCACCGCGTGCATTATATACAATGTCTTGGACATTCGTATTTAGGATTACTGACTACCGAGAAGTAATTAAAAAAATACAAGAATACCACCAAATAAATCCCGTAAAGATTCATCCAAATATTATAGACAAATATATGCGTATTTATGAGTATATGAAAGTCATTAATCCAAAACTACCGAATGAATTAATATCCATCGAACGAGAACGTGAAGACGATGAATACGATGAATACGATGAATACGATGAATACGATGAATACGATGAATACGATGACAACTTCGATACCGATTCAAGAAGAAAAAAGGTTTAACTACCGATTAAAAATAATCGTTTATTATACATTTTGCCCACAATATTGATCTTTTCATAAATATTTATTTCGTAAACATATTATAAAGAATCATACATACATATCAAAATGGAACATTCGGAGGGATATTTAGAAATCATTTTGGGACCTATGTTTTCGGGGAAAACAACCGCACTCATCCAGCAATACAAAAAATATACTTACATTGGAAAACGTGTGGCAGTGATCAATTATCAAGGCGATACCCGTTATCATGATTCATTATTATCCACACACGACAAGGTCATGATTCCTTGTATCTTCTCCGATAATTTGGCATCTGTAAATGTGGATGAAAAAGATGTCATCCTGATCAATGAGGGTCAATTCTTCAGTGACATTTTCGAAAAGGTTATTGAATGGGTCGATATTTATAAAAAAACGGTCATTGTATGTGGTTTAGACGGCGATTTTCAACGCAACAAGTTTGGTCGTCTTTTAGATCTTATTCCATATTGCAATGACGTGATTAAACTCAATTCATTATGTGCATTATGCCGAAATGGTAAATCGGGTATCTTTTCACATCGCGTTTCAAACGAAACCTCACAAATAGTGATTGGTGCCGATAATTATATTCCACTTTGTCGCCAATGCTATTTACGCGAACAATCTTAAAATACATAACCCTATATTTATGTATTTTTATGCAATGACACAAGGGATTTCCACTTTCGCATCTTCCTTTGGTTCGGCTTTCACCACTTCTTTTACTTCTACTTTCTCGTCTTCCTTCGGTTCTTGTTCCTTTAGTTCTGGTTCCTTAGGCACTTCACCTGGTTTTTCTACAGAAACACTTACAGATGTGGTACAACTAAAGTATTTCAAAAATCGAGCAAACACATTGACCACTACATTTGGTTCTTCAACCTTTGGTTCTGGTTCCTTTGGTTCTTCAACCTTTGGTTCTGTCACCTTTGGTTCAGCAACAACTGGAACCTCAACAATTTCTTCTACCACCACTTTTTCAACACTTGCAACTTCGGATTCGGGAGAGCTCATTCTATTATATATTTAACGTTAGATTTTTATACACTTTCTTATACAAATAAGAATATTCAATCGTGTAAATATGAAATGTATCTGGACGATGTCCCCCATGGCTAATGCGCTTTACACAAATAGGTAATTTAATCAAGGTTGCGTATAATACAGTAGATGTACATGGCTTGATCCCGCTAAATCGAACCAATTCCTTGTATTGTTTGAACATACATATATTTTATCCCTCTATTATAACTATGGATCCATTACACGTACCTCAACGATACATTCCGCCAATACTTTCTAAATACGATATGAAAAAACAAAAACGCGAACTGCGTAAATCCCGTAAACTCTATAAAAAGGGTATTTACTATCAACGCAAAACGGTGAAATCATTTCATTCGAAACCATCTAAACATTTAGAAAAAGCACAAAAACTCTATGGAATCGACAAAATAAAACCATCGCGAAAACTGTCCGAAAAAACCAAATGTTCTCAAAAAGCCTTGGAAAAAATCGTCAACAAAGGTCGCGGTGCATATTATTCCAGTGGATCACGCCCCAATCAAACCGCCGAATCATGGGGATTGGCTCGATTAGCAAGTGCTATTACCGGTGGAAATGCTAGTAAAATAGATTATCATATACTAGAATCGGGATGCGAACCCAACAGTCCAGCCCTTTTATTGGCACAAAAACCAAAAAGTTTGGCACAAAAACCAAAAAGTTTGGCACAAAAACCAAAAAGTTTGGCACAAAAACCAAAAAGTTTGGCACAAAAACCAGAAAAACCGCCAATAAAAAGTATTGACACCCACACCCCATTATTCGTCTGATGTTTCTATCAAACGTCGCCAATACATAAATGCAATAGGTGTATGATAATTGATTTGAATATCCGTGTCGGGGGACGGTGTTCGAACTGCAACATTTTCGTCTATGCCAATAAGAGGAGGCGGAGAATCGCTTCTAGAATCTGATATAGAAGATTCTGACACAGCAGATGATTCATCGGACCCTGAGTGTATACCCTCAATGGATCGACAAATATCACCATATTCACAATTATTGATCAATTTCATATCATTACTATAATACTTTAGCGCATTGTCTTTTCTGCAAACGGGACAATGTGGTTTTTTATTCAAAATACATAAACTTCTACATTGCAAACAAATATAATGATTACAATCATGAGTTGTATCATAGGTATTGCTGAAACAAACACAACATGTTTGTTCTTCGCGATATGGAATGATCATTTTTTCCATTTGCAACATATTGTATTGTTCGACATTCACCAAATCGCCGTCAAATACTTTGAAGGAGTTCGCAATATTTTCGATTTTCGTGAGAGCCCATTCAATGCTTCGATAATTAAAATGATAGACCGAATAAGGCTGGTTATAGTTTTGTCCATTACGATCAAACTTACAATAAACATGAATCGCTTCAAAATTGACGATTTTGGTGTCGCCATAAATGACCACATAACAATCAATGTTGTCAATTTTAATAGGACGGAAGGTGTATTTACGATGTTCGGTAATATGGAGTTTGATAAGCCGAATAAACTCGTTTCGCGCTTTGTCGTTCCCTTTTTCGATTGTTTGATCCATTTTGTATTATACAATCTTTAGGAATAATGGCTCTGTTTCAATTTTATCATAGAATAATTATTATTCTCAAAACAAGTATAAAAACACTGCGTTAAAATCATTATAAACAAGTGTTTACATGAACGAGGCAAATAATGTTCTTACTATTAAAACGGTCCAAATCCAACCGATCCGTAATATGATTACGGCCATCAAGGATATATTGACCGATGCGACTATCACCTTTACAAAAGATGGAATGAAAATCATCAATTTCGATAAAACGCATACCATCTTGGTAAATGTCAGTTTGAATGCCCAACGTTTTGAGCAATATGTATGCAATCCGGATAAGATTATTGTATGTGCCAATACGCTTCATTTGTTCAAAGTGATTTCCACCATGTCAAATGATGATACGTTATCCATGTATATTGATCAAGCGGATTACCATGACGGTATTGTATCGCATTTGGGTCTCCAATACGACAATGGCGGAATCAAACAATGTTATAGTCAGAAGTTGCGATTGATTGAACCCGATACTGAAGAATTGGTCGTCCCAGACGTCGAATATTCAACGGTCATCAATCTACCCACCAGCGATTTCCAGAAAATTATCCGCGATTTGAATGGTATTTCAGACCGCATTGAGATCAAATCTGTCGGTAATGATTTGATCTTTTCATGCGAAGGTAATTTCGCAAGTTCCAAGATATTCCGTTCCGAATCCGATGATTACATGGAGTTTATTCGCAAACCAGACGCGGCGGTAGTGATCCAAGGCGAGTTTTCCTTGAAATCATTGTCCCATTTCATTAAATGCACGCCTCTTTGTAGTCATTTAGAAATGTATTTAGGCAATGATTTACCGTTGATTGTCAAATACGACGTGGCGTCTTTAGGTGAAATCAAATTGTGTTTAGCACCGTTACCTCCATCGTAGATATGCACCGTTTCGCATTTAAAACATCAGCTAAGTGCCAAATAATTTTTGAACGATAGAGTTCACAGGGGGTCCGATTTCAAATCTGCACTGCTATGAATGATATATATATATATATATATATTGTCTGTGCCGAATATGCCAGTAAACGGAGATAAACATCCTAACATGGATAATTGGTTTTGGAGTAATGGTAAATATGTAAGAACGGAACCTCTAGGAACATCTGCGGTACCGAATATGCCAGTAGACAATTACATATTGAAAAAATATGGTATTCCTCCGGTGCCTAACATGGATAATTGGTTTTGGAGTAATGGTAAATATGTAAGAACGGAACCTCTAGGAACATCTGCGGTACCGAGTATAGCATACAATAACATACCGAACAAATATCATATTCCGCCGGTGCCTAAAATGGTAAATGTGGTTGAGATGAACATTGGAACAAAATATATGGTTAACAAAAAACCACAGAAACTAATAAGTAAAATACAAAAAAAAAATGAGAATCAAGGAAATGTTCATTCCGAACCAGAATATAATTTGACGTTTGAAAAAGACGTTATGAATGACGTTAATTGGTCTGAAAAGTTTCAGGAAGTGACAGAAGGAGGAAATAATAAACGAGCCAATCATACCAAAAAATCAAAATCCAAAAAATCCAGAAAGAATCGTAGAAAATCAACTCGACGCCATTAGACTGAGTAAAAGAATCTGCATTGGTATAAAAATGAAACCTTTATATTAGAAATAGTGAAAAATATTTCATATATACTTCTTATGTATATATGAACAATTTGCATAAACGATATCTATTATTTTTGATCGGATGTATGGGTACCCGCCTAGCATTTGCACTTTTAGCCAAAAATATATCCCTTGAGTATTTACCTTATTTAGGCGCTCTGGCTACACTTCCTGTGATCGGATGGTTATATATTATCTTTGTTGGTAAACGGGATACAGGAGCGGAAGTATTCGGAGAAAAAATATGGTGGAAAAATCTTCGCATTATCCATACTTTTCTTTATGCATCCTTTTCCTATTTAGCATTCATGAAAGACCGTCGTTCATGGTTAGTATTATTGGCGGATGTATTGTTTGGGTTTAGTGCTTTTATGATACATCATTTTGTGATTGGTGAAAGCGTTAAATCGCAATAACGGAGGGCGTTTTACGTAACATCACGGTTCCGGCAATTTTCGTTTTTTGTACATTATCAATAGTGGTATAATCAATCTCTACGCTAGGATCCGATTTGTATCGGGAGTTTTGTTTGCATAACAGGGCACCGCGTTTGACGATGCTATGCAATTCTTTTTTACTGAATGTTTTCGGTGGATAAGCCGAAATCATGGCGACCACATGACAAGATGGTTGACCTTTTACGTGGAACCATATATCGTCGGGTTGTGCCGAATCAATCACATCGAAGTTGTCTTGGGCATTGGTGCCAATATGGTATTCGATAAGTTGATTGAAGTTTTGGAATTGGACAGTTTCGGATTTCATATTTGGTTTATTTTTGTGCATATAATACGTTATGCACAAAAACTTTCAATTTTAGGTGGAAAAATCGGAATGTAGTATAAGAAGATGAGTGTGCCACAAATAGTAGCGCTTTCGACTATTGAAATTATTGGCGATTTTGGAATCAAGGAATATGCCAACAACAAAGGATGGCCTTATTTAGCAACCGGTATTGTTGGATATATTGGGGTAGTTGTTGCACTCATTGTATCGTTACAAGATTCAACAATCTTGATGGTAAACAATGCGTGGGATGGAACCAGTAGTTTAATCGAAAGTATTTTCGCATATGTAGTACTTGGAGAACGGTTTGAGAGTTGGACGCAATATTTGGGAATGGTCATGATTATTATTGGTTTATTTTTATTGAAAATACCATGGTCAAAATCACACCCGTTTTATATTCCCAAACTATAAAATTATGTGCGATTGGCTTTACGTCCAACATTTCGAACAGTTCCGACTCCACCAGGTGCTAAAGAACCTTTTCGGTAAAACACGCGTGAATTGTCGGTGAAAAGACTGCTCATGGATGCAATCGGGGCGAAATTAGGAAATAACTTAGGCATCGGAACTAAATCATTGGTCGGGGACATATTATATATTATGCAGACATATTATAAAAATGAGATTGCAAATCTTTACCATTTTATTTGGTTTAGTCATACTAAAACAATTCATTGGTGTAAATACCAGTTCCTGTGTATGCACAACTGTATCTTGTCCAACAGCAGGGGCAAATTATATCACAATAGAAGACAATACTGTTGGTAAATATTACTATTCATCCCATAATGGTTACCCAGTAGTGACTTCTGCATCGATTACTATTACATCTGCCAATTTAGATACCGGAACTGATACTACATCATGTACCCAAGATTATGCTAGAATGTTAGATGATGATGGAAAGAAAGATTGTGATGCAGGACATATTCTGGCTAACCGATTGGGTGGTCCAGGGAATCAACCAATCAATATATTTCCCCAAGATGCATCTATCAATCGAGGAGTATGGGCACAATTTGAAGGAAATATATATGATTGTATCATAGACGGTGCTTCATCTGCATACCTAGAGTGGCAATTTACTTACGAATCGACCAATCATACGAAACCGTATAAAGTGTCTTATTCTGTGACTTATCGCGATGGTGATTGTGCATCTGTAAAAAATATATTTACCAACTAAAAATGCTATATATGAAAACAGTTGGGTTGTCATATATTTCTAAAACTCGGGTGCATGTTGTTTAAACAGACATCCTTGAATACTTAATCCTGGAATAGGAATCATGGCTTCTGGACTTTGTACAGAACAATTGAGTAACCATACTTTGACAATACAAAAGTTTTTCTTAGGTGAAATAGTGATACCGTTCACCAATTCGTGGTGGGCTTTATTGATAAACAATGTCTCTCCACATATTGCACAAAACAGTTTTCTCCATACATTGAATACTTGTTTATTTATAACTTTGAATGAAAAACAACCGCCGTTACGGTTTTTCGGATCTTCCCACATGGGTGTGATACCTTTACGCATCACAAACAACATGCAGAACTTTACTACATTTTCAGGCAAAGCCTGATTCATAGCAACCACTTTTTCGGCGGTGTCAATATCACCCATAATCAATTTGTAACTGGATAAATCCCATTTTTTATCGTGTGGTAAATGGTAATATAAATCCCATTTACCAAGTAAAGAATGCGTCTGTGGTGGGGCTGGTTCAGCAGACATAGTTGTCGTTGTTCCCGTATATTAAATAATACGAAAATCTTTATACTTTTTGTATTATATTATTTATTTCGTTTGTTTATCCCGTTATATCCCTATTTCAATTTAGCCATAATATCATATTTATTTGGACCCAAGACAATAAATTGTCCCATACACAATTCGATAATATCCATATTACCATCCATGATAACCACTTTGTATTTATCATCAAATAAATAGGGGACTGGTTGATATTCCAAATATCGCAAAATAAATGCCGCCGAAAATAATTCATTACCTACTTGCCAATATTCTTTGGACAATTTGATGGGTATTGGTTCGCCTAAATCTGGGTGGACATATTCCACTGAAACAAAACGTACATTCGATGTTTCCAATCCATCCTCAATTTTAGGCAGCGACGATCCATCAACAATGCAACGACACATCACACTGTCGGGGGTTTTCACAATGACACATGTATCATATATGTTTTCAGTCTGAATATTGGATCGATTTATAAATGTCCGGAACAGATCCGGATTCTTGATCTCATCCAAGAGTTCATAATAATGTTCATCTGCTACAAATCCATTGTTTTTGGCATAGATTTGAAATATTGTACCCCAAGACGTATAATCCGGGTCCATTTTATGACGCACCATCATTCGATTTGACCAGTTCATTATGTTTTCACATTGAATATTCAGCCATTTCAACCATACATTTTGGGCAGATGCTGCTCGATAATAGATCGCCACATTGGCTACAATACGACTGTAGAATAAGATCAAATCTAAACCAATATTTTCCCAAGAAGTGTTTCGAAAGTAATGTATCCACGATTGTATCATTTTTGTATAATACTCATCGCAATTATTATTTATGTTGTTTCAATTTTGTTATTTTACAGGATCAATATATACAATGTATGAACACGGATTATTTATTTTTCGAAGGGATTTGAGAACCTATGATAATATTGGTTTCATTGAAGCATGTAAACAATGTTCTCAGGTTTCTTGTTGTTTTATATTTACTCCCGAACAAGTCGGTGCGAAAAACCCTTATCGATCTAGTAACGCTATACAATTTATGATTGAATCCTTGCATAGTTTAAGCAAACATTTGGATGGAAAAATAACGTTTTTCTATGGAACCAATGAAGATGTTCTCAAAACAATCCTCCAGAAATCCAAGATCGATGCCATCTTTTTCAATCGCGATTATAGTCCTTATGCTGTAGAACGCGATTCTGCAATCGATGCTTTGTGTAAGCGTACCGAAATACCATGTATTATGACATCGGATTATTATTTGTATGAACCCGGAACAGTGACAACTTTGACAAGTGGTAAACCTTACAAGAAATTCACACCTTTTTATGAAAATGTTCTCACATTACCCATTCAAAAACCTATTTCGGGGACAATCAGTAAATGTATCAAACTATCTGGAGTAGATGGGACAATTACTTTAGCCGAAGCCTGGAATAAAATGGTGAAAACTCCGAATACATCGATTATGGTGCACGGCGGGCGTGAAGCCGGATTACACCTCCTAAAAGAGGGTTTGAAAACCCAAAAAGCATATCCAACCACCAGGGATTATTTAGCAGAGTCAACCACTGGATTGTCAGCCCATTTAAAGTTCGGAAGCATTTCGGTTCGCGAGTTTTATTGGGCATTCAAGTCATATAAAGAATTGGTGAGGCAATTGATTTGGCGCGAATATTACGCACATGTATTATACGGATTTCCAGAGGTTATCAAAGGTTCCTACCAACCCAAATATAAAAATATTTATTGGCGCAAATCGGCAGCCGATTTCGAAAAATGGAAGACCGGAACCACTGGTTTTCCGGTGGTAGATGCCGGTATGAGACAATTAAATGCTACTGGGTATATGCACAATCGTTGTCGAATGGTCACGGCGACCTTTTTAATCAAAGTATTGTTGATTGATTGGCGTTTAGGCGAACAATATTTTGCCCAGAAATTGACCGATTATGATCCGGCATCCAACAATGGAAATTGGCAAGGGATTTCGGGAACAGGAACCGATATGAAACCGTATTATAGAACAATGAGTCCATGGATTCAATCATACAAGTTTGATCGAGAATGCGAATATATTAAAAAATGGGTTCCCGAATTGGTGGATGTACCTGCCAAAGATATTCACAACTGGTTCAAAATGTGGAACAAATATGGATCTACCCATTATCCGAAACCCATGGTGGATTTCCAAGAGCAAACGGATTTAATGTTGAAAATGTATCAATCATAGGGGTCTTCAAAAATCTAGTCATATTATATAGTTTATAATATGTCGAATATTCCCGAAGTCGTCGGTGAAGGAGCCTTTGGCTGTGTACATTCACCAAGTTTACATTGTAATGTTAAAGATAAAATGGATTATACTGATAAAGTGTCTAAATTAATGGATCGAAAACATGCGCTTAAAGAATTGGGCGAATATGTCGGTATTGAAAACGCAGACCCCCATCATAGCTATTATTTAGGAAAACCAATCTTATGTAAACCCGATAATAGTGAAGTTACGAAAATGGCGATGAAGAAATGTAAAGCCCAGTTTTCCGATAAAGCTTTATTGATTATGAAAGATGGCGGATTAAATGTGAGAAAATTAACGATGGGATGGTCTAAAATGCCCATTACTCCAGAACTCATTAAAGAAGTCGGGGATTTTTGGTTGGACACTCACAAATTGTTGGTTGGATTGAAATTATTTTTAAAGAATGACATTGTTCATCACGATTTAAAAGCGGAAAACATTGTGTATAATAAAAAAACAAGATCAATATCCTTTATTGATTTTGGACACATGCGACCATTGTCAACATTTGTCAAATATGCATCGGAAAGTAAATCGGGAATCGGAAGTGAACATTGGTCATATCCATGGGAAAATGTATATATTGCGAAGAAAACTTATCAATCAATTGCAATGCGTGATGATGATACCAAATTAAAATATGCCAACTTGATTTATAAAGAAATGAACCGCCCAAACACTGAATATGGAGCATTTATGCATCTTATTTTACCAAAAAATAACAGTTTATTGAAAGATAGTAAATATTCGGCAGACGAAATCGACGAATTAAAAATTGAAAACCAAATTGAATATTTCCGACGCGATTATTTGGATTTTTTATTGAAATCAAAACCGGAAAAATATGATGCGTTTTTGAAAAAAGCGACCGAAACATTTGATCTTTTTGGCGTAGGACTTGCCTTCGCATTTGCCTGGCAACAAACTGCCCATATTTTATTATATACTCCCATCAATGTCGCAACCCTCAACGGTGCAATATTCGGTATGATACGTCCAGATGTGTATGATAGATATGATGTAGACACTGCAATAGGCGTGTATGAAAAAATATTAGAACCTTTGGCAGAATCGAAAGGGCTCGAGTTTCAAAACAATATATTGCAACCTAAAGTGGTAATAGATGTTCCAATTGTGAAACCTAAGCCTATGTCAGAAGAACAGTTCGAAAAAATGACACAGAAAGCCGATGCAAAAATAAAAGGGTTTTGTCCACCAGGAAAAGTGTTAAATCCGTTGACGGGTCGATGTGTAAAAGAATGTGGTCCGGGACAATACCGTAATGCCCAATTTCGTTGTGTCGGTGCACGAAGAACGGCTCGAAAAAAATCTGCCAAATCATCGGGTCGCACACTTTCCATTCGTGAATCCAAACGACAATAATCATAAATGAAATGTTCCGTCCATCAACTCATTACAAATGTGAATATAATATTGGTAATGTGTTCCGTGATTATGTAATGGAAAACATAATGACACGCGATCTCCTAAATCAATGGATTGTACATAATTATTCCATTTATGAACTGTTTCGCGATGACGTTCGATATTATAATAAGTTTGACAACAATTGGTAACCCATCGTAGACCGCAATTATCAATGATTGTATTGGTAGGATGATAATAGACAAAATCGGTTTCAATGACATCGGAAATCCATTGCGAATTGCTGGAAATAAACTTGTATAAATCGTCAAGTGATCCGCGTAATAAAAAAGATGCCGCTATTTTGATAGCCAATACAATCAATATCTTATCATTCAATGGACGTCCTAGATCAACCAGTTTTTTATACATGACAGACGGACAAAAAGGACGATTGTATAATAAATCGAAATCGCAATTTGTCATATTTACATTAGCGGCGCACAATAATTCTAAATGGTATGATAGTCATTATTATACAATTTATCGCATATATTTACAAAGTTTTGCAATTTACGATCGTCATCTTTGACAAACAAACGTCGAATATTATTTTCCAGATTTAATGACAACATTCGTTCTCTATACGCATTTTTACGCATAATATGCTCATTGATTTTAGATTTGGGCAAGAAACAATTGAGCAGCCAACGCAAACGCAGAGCGTCAATCATACTAGTCGGATCACATTTATCTTTGAATGCAACCAGTATGTTATCAACCGCTAATAACGGATGTTTGACAATTGTATTATACAAATGTTCGACACTACCATGATTTGCAAATTGAGCAATTGCGAAAATGGCCAACAACGTAATGATTTCGTCATTGGCGTCTTGGCGACCATCGACCACTTTATGTAACAAAGAATCTTTGGACGCCAACCATAAATCGTGATCTACGAAGTCGGTTATATAATCAAATCGCGAAAATGTGGAAACTTGTTTTCGAGTAGGAACAGGTGTGGCGACGCGAACAATGGAAGATGATGCAATTGAATCGACACGTTCGTCTTTGGTTTCTTCGTCAACCTTATATTTGTCACTCATGAGCATGAGTGAATCAACGTGACTAAAGTAAACTTCATCTTCATCGTCACTATCCGGTTCCGACATTTCATATGCACTGGAATAATTCGAAACGTCATCATTGGTCTTTGTATCATCATCTGAATCAAGTTCACAATAATATTTCGGCAAGGATTTCATTTGAGAAATGCGAGGGCTTCGTCGGGTGGTCATTTATATGTAATAGTAGATTGTTTGAATATCTGATAAAAAAAGGATGTTCATGGATTTCAATTTTATCATCCTAATATAGTATGAAGTTTTTAACATTAGACCAATTTATCCAGAGTTTTGCTACATCGAAAAAAATCGGATTCCAAGATTTTTTGAAAAAGGCCCAAGTACGAACTCCTAAGCAATTGATCCCATTGGAAAGATATATGGACGACCATGGCATCCCAATTCAGTCTATCAAACTCTTATTTGAGAACATTGTCAATAGAAATGAGTATTTACAGCGTTTTTATGAAAAATCGTTGAAAGTAGTGGATCCACTCACGATTGTTGACAAAGCCATGCCTATTTCCGCGATGAACAATGATGCCCATGTCAACTATAAAAATCTCATTCGCAATATGTTTTACAAAGAAATATTGCAAACGACCCAATCCGGAATGGAGAACAATCCGTCTTTTTTAAATGTTTTAGCCGATTTATATTTGCACAATATAATCGATTACAAGATTCTCACTCCCAGCGGTATGTATTATACCAAAGAAGGACGTTTAGGAAGTGTGTTTTCCTCCTATTATTTCCGCGCATCCATCATGAATCCGATGATTCCCTATTCATTGAATCACAAAGTTCTCAAAGGATCGAAAATATTTACCCCTACGTTAGGATGGGGATCGTATTGTTATGGATTCATGGAATGTCCTTATGTTTCCGAATACGTAGGAACCGATGTCATCCCACAAGTATGTCGAAAAACCGCGCAATTTGCAAAAGACTATTATCCTTCCAAAAAATGCACGATTTTTTGTGAACCATCCGAGAACTTAATGAAAATCCCCGGATTTAGCAATAAATACAAGAATTATTTCGACGCTGTTTTTTTCAGTCCACCATATTATGAATTGGAATTATACCCAGGTAAGAACCAAAGTACGACCCAATACAAAACCTACGAAGAGTGGTTGGAAAAATATTGGGTAAAAACAATACAATTGTGTCATCATGTTCTCAAATCAGGTGGAAAAATGTGTTATATCTTGTCGGGATACGGATCACACAACACGAAAGGCGCCTATGATTTGTTGAAAGATATGAATACAATTTCCCAAAACATATTCCGTGGCGACACCATGCGTAAAATACCGATGTATAATAAAAATGTTCACGTGACATCACATCGTGAAACGGCGGAAAAAATAATGATATTTGTCAAGTAAGTATAAAATTATATGTATATTATAATACATATAATGCAGCACCATGTAGCGTATAGCGATATTGATTGGGATGATCCGTTTTATGAAAGACAATCCAATGAAGTGGTTGAGAACCCGTCGTGGTTTACGTCATTTTGTAGACGTATTTGGAAAATGTTCTCTTAATATTTTTCAATAGTATCTAAAATCTCTTTGGGATATTCCATATCTTTCAAAATCTTGGTGGCTCCTTGAATGGTTGAAATGCCGCGTTTCAATTTATAGGTATAACGTATTGTCCCGTTTTCCCCATCTTCAACATCCATTTTGTAGTTTTGCACCAATTTTGATTTCTTGAACTTCTTGCAAACGGCGACATAGTGGGTGGTTAAAATATAATCTACATGTGGGCAATTGTTCAAGTAGGTCAAGAACCCATAAGCGGCTTTGGTTGCTTCTGTGGGGTTGGTTCCCGAATACAATTCATCGAAAATACAGAAATGGCGGCAACTATCTTCCCCATGTTTCACTACAGTATCGATGATTTCTTTGCAGCGTCGTGATTCCGCTTGGAATAAACTGTCACGACCGGAAGTATCGGGAATATTCAAATAGGAATGTACGTGGGTATATGGTTCTAGAACCGCTGACACGTAAAAACCACAACCAAATTGTTGGGATAATACAATATTGATGGCGGTTGTTTTCAAATAAGTGGTTTTACCGGATGCATTTGGTGCACTGACAATCATATTTTTCTCCAATTTACAATTGTTTTTCACGTGATCCACTCCGTTGTGAGGCGGATAATATTGTTCTTTGATTTGTGTTTTAGATCCTTTCTCAAAACTGGCTAAATGGACTACATTGGATTCAAAGTTCTCATGGAGTCCACGTAAATTGTCTATATATCCTTCGAATGAGAATGAATACTTCAACGCTTTGCCATAGGAAGGGTTGTCGTGTATACGATACAAACATTTCAACATATATCCGAGTGATCCAAGTTTTCCAACATGGTGGGAAAATGGTTCAATCGATTCCAATTCTTCGCGAATAGAAACTAAAGTGTTGCAATGTTTGTCCATATCACAACAAAAGGGTGTATAGGTTGGTTTCGCAGAATGCATGCCACTAAACTTTTTCATATTGGCAATCGTATAATCCAAGTATTCACGTAAATCATACAAATACTCATTCATTGTTTTGGTATTGCGATAAAAACGGAAACAGGCGGACACATTTTGGTAGATTTGTATTCCATAAAAGGCTCCCATGAGAATCAAATATACTGCACTTTCCCAACACATTTCGCCTTGCATACATGCCACAGCTTTTCCTATAATATGATTTTGGGCAATCGATTGCAGCATTTCTAAATACATGCCAAATGTGATGGGTATATTACGCATCTTTAGGAGAAAGAATGGGACCAATAAAAAAATCAACGGCAAAAGCAAACTAATGACGGGTGATAATATTTGCATGATGGATATGAGTTGAAGGAAAGCAGGTGATTCATTTAAATATTTGAACATGGAGAACTCAATGAAGGAGTATTTCTCTTTGAAAAAATTATCTTCGCGAACATCGTTCCATATTTCCTGCAATCTCTCACAATCTACGATTTTGTCGGGGTTTATAGATTCCATGAATTGGGGCATTTCTTGGAGAACTTGTTGTGATTCTTCTAAAAAAGGAATATGAGTCGAGAACTTTTCGTTCCATTTGGGAATCATTTTTTTAGCAAACTCATGTTTTGGTTTCAAGAGAATATCATAAATCGCCGGGGTTTCACTTGCAGATTGGGTCATTTCCAAATCCGCCGAAACAACGGACGGAAAAGAATGTTTATGCGATTCGTCTAAATAATAGATGGGAAGTTTGAACGGATCGGCGATGACTTCATTTGTATTTTCCTCTTCTTCACCCTGCATACCCAATTTTGATAATAAATGATTCATATACATGAGTCATTTATTTTATAGTATCATACAAAACGCGATTTATCGTATAGAATCGAAAAATCGGACAAAAAAGTTCCACAATTGTTTTAGAAAAGGGGCTTTTTCCAATGGTTTTTCACATTGTGGACATAGTGATTCGCACTTGATATAATTGTCGATACATGTTTGGTGTGCATGTAATTTACACTTGCATGACAAATGGTATGCACATTTTGTGTCGTCGTAAAAGAGTCCGTCTTCATAAATATCGGAATCTAAAGTACAATTACATATCATACATAAATCGCGAAGAACCAATGCTTCTTCTTCATCGGCGTCATTTTTATTGCTATTATCACAATCTACCATACTGGATAAATATGCATCGATAGATGATATTACGCGATTCATAATAGTAATAAATATTGTTAAAAGGCTTTATATATTTTGTGCAAAAGACAAAATATATACGGAGGATTATCAGTGTTTATTTCTTAGCACGACGTCCCTTTACTGGGGTAAAATCACCTTCTTCGGTTGGCGCATCTCTTGGTTTGCGAGATCCTGTGGCTGGGGCAGCACGAACACGTGATTTGCACATGATTGGACCTCCCTTGATTCCACTAATATTGGCGGCATTGAACTCGTATTTACTGTCTTCCTTGGTTGGTTTTACCAATTCAAACTCGACATACTCGCCTTGCACTAAATAGACATATTCATCTTTTTCAGATGAAATGGCACTGTGATGGACGAAAATATCTTTTCCACCAAAATCGCCATCACATACTGTGATGAAACCATATCCAGCCTTGTTGTTGAACCATTTTACGCAACCTGTTAATTTACTCATATTGTTCTATGAATTATACATTATTATGTATAGTGCTTTTATATTGTTTTGTATATGTTCTTTTTCTCATGATAACTTATATGTTTACATTTAGAAAAATTGGATCGATTGTATTGTTGTCATTGGTGATTATCATTGCATTACTATTTAGTATAATACCTAAGGCCACCATGGAAGGATTAGAAACAATTACTGCAACTGGTAAATCTGAGATTGATGCAGTTCTAAATAATGCAAGTTTGTCATATTTGGATAAAATTGTTCGCATTAAAACAATGATCGGAAATGATACAGTATTGAATGATATATATAAACAAAACGAAACATTGTGGTATAAAGATATTATGGATGTATTGAAAAATTATCCGCCATATGAAGAGGAAGGAACTCTTACCCAAACCGAAGGAGAACTTATTAATGCGATTGTATTGGATGCAAGTAAATCGAACTTGGACAAAATTGTGCAGATTTATTCCAATATAGGAAAAGACCTGTTATTGCAAAACATATACGAACAATATCCGAAAATACATATTAATATGATTCGCAATTATGTTGAAAAAAGTGAAGCCGATGCCGACGAAGCAATACCATAGGTTGGGCTTCGCCTGATACCATAGATTGGGCTTTACTAACTATGATACAATTTATACAAAAAATCTCTTATTTTATGATTCATGCACAACATTTCTATATTTAGCCATGTTTTGTATTTTTTACGCATTTGATGGGATGGATGACGAATATCGCTATAATCAATTATTGGGTCCATCTTGCCATTCGATGTATCCATCTTGCTAGTCGATGATTCCATCATCTTGCCAGTCGATGTATCCATCTTGTCAGTCGATGTATCCATCTTTATCCAAGGGAGAACACCATACCACGACAAATATATGTATCCAACTGAAATCAAATCATCTCTATAATGCGGGCTATATCCATCATGTACAAAATAACTCATCCACGTAGGGGTTCCTACCACATGCAGTTGTTCTTTCGAAAGGGTATCATCAGAAACCGCCGTCGCCATGCCAAAATCAATCAAGTATATTTCCGAATCACGAATCATAAAATTATCGGGTTTAATATCTCGATGAATGATTTTACACCGATGAATCGTCTCGACGATTTCGACCATTCGGTCAAACACTTTATCCATTTGTGTAGCCGTTTTCTCATTGTGTCCATATTTTTTGAACAAGGCATCTGCATAATGTTGTAATGTCATATCATAGTAATCCATCACCAAATATTTATGATCGCGATAAATGCCATACCAGTGTACTGACGGCACACAATCAATTCCAGATTTCGTTAAATATTGTAAGATAGTCGCCTCGTAGCGCAAGGTAGCAATCTGTTTTTGTTCCATTTTAATAGCGACAGGTTTGCCATTTTTTCGAATAGACCCTTTATAAACAATTCCAAACTTACCTTTTCCAATTTCCGATTCAATCAAATATTTATTCATACATTCTATAGTGAGAACATTTTATACAGATTTTGTATAATATGTATGATACCGTGAATCAATTGTCCGATATGACATTATCGCATATTACTCCTTGGTTTGTATGGTTTTTATTCATCAGTCATGTCATTTTGATTGCATCATTTTTATTACTAGGGAGTTTGAATGAATCCTATGTCGCAGTGTTTAGCAAAATCGTCCGGTATTTCGTATGCATATTTTTATTGTTGCGATTCCACCCTTTCCGAAAACATACATTAGGCAAATACGATGGACAAATTATTTTCATTTCAGCATTGTTTTTATTGACGAACGAAGGTATGACGGAGTTTTTGTTGTCACATATTTCCAAAAAGATGAGTGAAAAATGATTTATATACAAGGTTGTATTATATATAAATCGAAAGCATCATCCATGGACAAAAGCATAGAAACACTATATAAAGAAGCGCGTCGCGATCCGACCCTAGCCGCCAATCTCAATTTATCGGAAATATTGGCCAATAATGACCGCGATTATTTAATCGACCAAACCATCGATACGATTCACCAAACTACCTATGATACACTGGTTGAACATGGCACGCCCTCAAAATTAATCAAAACTCTCTGTCAAAAATTAGCCAACTACCGGTTTGTCGACGATTTGTGCGATCTACATTTAGGAAAACATATTCGATGGATCAAACTTCCAATTACCGAACAATCATCCCTGACGAATGGCGGAATCGCGACCGAAATCAAGTTTTTAGAAGGTGGATCCTATGTCGTTTGCAAAAACAATTACAATCAATTCATGCAATACAAACTCGACAATGCACTCACGTTCCAGATTCTAACGGAAGAAGAACAATGTATTTTATTGCTAAATAATGAATTATGATTTCTTTTTTCGCGTAAACCCAGACACCCCGCCATGTTTCCTTTTCTTCGTTTTTGGAACAATGATCCCTAGATGGAAAAACTCACGTACATGATACATTAATTTTTGCGAAACTTTGATATGTGTTTCAATATCTAGAGAATCCATTGACGGTCGTTCCGGAAACAACGAAGATAATGTATGATACAATCCTCGTGGATCACGATAATGAACACATGCTCGTTCAATGATAGTATCTGGACTCAATTGATGATTATAAGCGAGCGGTTGGATATAGTATACTTTGTTGTGCACCATTTTTTTATGATACTGATCATCGACAAAACAAACCTCTACATTACGAGGCATCATAACAAATTGTAATAAATTAGAATATGTCTTGTCATTGGTAGTGCGCAATGGTTCAATCACTTTATTACCGATTTTGAATGCACAAATCACCCGTTCAAAAAGTGCCCCTCCGATTTTATATTCCAAATATGCCGCTATTTTTTTCGGAATATGTGGCGAATAGATATTGTTGGTATACATATAAATCAAACATTCGTCGCGGGTTTTTTTCTGATACAAATATTCAAAAATAGGTATAATACCAATCCGCAAAAACTCAGGAAACAAATCCATCAATTCATTAAATGATTGTTGCGAATCTTGTAATACATGTTCTCGAACAAGCGCGTGCCACAAAATAGTCATGTCGGAAAACTGTCCCAATGTTTCGTCTAAATCAAAGACAAATATTTTTTTGCGATTTTCGGATTTATGTTTTACATATTTTCCTTCGTATATTTTAATAAGTTCAGATGTCATACATATAATATGAATATAAACTAAGATTTACAAATATATTCAACGATCAAACAATATAAAAATGTGGACCTAATATTAATTAGTAGAAAACATGGGAAGTCAATATTATACCCTGGATGATTTTCATTCTTTCAATACCAATGTTCTCGAAAATCAATATGTGTTGTCAAACTCGATTATGGATATTATAAATGCGTTAGAAGACGAAATCGTACAAACAATCCCAGCCGAACTTTTGAAACCGGCATCTTATGGTTCCGGAAGTTCTCGTAATCCGCGTAAAAATGATCGATCAAAAGGTAGAAAAATGGACGAGCAATGGGAAACCCAACCTGTGTTTGTTGCCACTCCTAAAGTCACTCGCGAAGGTATGGAAAAACAATTGAACGATATTCGCGTATATCTTAACAAGATATCAACCAAAACATATGAAACATTAAAAACGAATATTATGGATGAAATTACCAAGTTTATGGAAAGCGAGTCTGAGAACGATAATTTCGAAACCGATTTTCAGCGCATTATATCTTTTGTCTTTGATATTGCCAGTTCCAATAAGTTTTATTCTGAATTGTATGCGGAATTGTATAAAGAATTGATTACTGCGATCCCGCGATTTGCGGAGGCGATTCCATCATTTTTACAATCTTACCGGGAAAATGTCCGAAATATAAAATGTGTAGATCAGAATGTGGATTATGACGGGTTTTGCGCAAACAATAAGATTAATGAACGTAGGAAAGCCACTTCGACTTTTTTGATTCATTTATTAAAGAAAGGTATTATTGAGTCCAATCAATTATTAGATATTATCATGGATTTGCAAAATCTGTCATTGCAATATGTAGATGAAGATGGCCGAGTGAATGAAGTTGATGAATTGACCGAAAATCTCTTTATATTGATCACTATGGGAAGTCCATTGTTAAGTGAAAATGACAAATGGACTGGTGAAATTATTCCACTGGCAAATGCATTTGCAGCAATGAAATCAAAGGAAAAAAAGAGTTTGTCGAGTCGTACAGTATTCAAATATATGGATATTGTAAAGCCACCAAAAAATTGATTTGCCTTTTTTGGATAATAATATGTATTATCCAAAACAACTAAACAATTAAAACAACAACACTACCGATAAAATGATTCCAATCTACTTTGAAAACGACAATCGCAACATCATTGTTGAAAATCGATTCGATTTAGCCTTCAATTACATTACTACTGCAATTGGAAGTGCATTGCTCAACCGATTCGTATCATATTTATTTGAAGATAAATCCGATGAAGAAGTCGATACTCATGATTTGTCATTGAGTATGGCCGAAAAAGGCGAGTATAATAAAACTGTCAAACAAAAGAGTATTGAAGACATTGTGGAAAGAGGAGAATATTATGAATATAAAGTATTATAATTATCATTTGTAAATTAAAAAAATGGAAAATATACAACATGAAAACTGTTGTATATTTTTAACTTAGTTGATTCGATAATAATTATAATAGAGACCATTACATTGTTAAAAGTCTTTCTTTAACATAATTATCAAAGTATCCTACAGGTTGATCCTTTTTCAACAAGTCAAACAAGTTCTTAAATGAGATTTCATATAATAGAGAAACACAATCTCGCACATTGATTGATATGTAATATTTATCGTCTTTTTTGTATAAACTGATTGGATCTTGTATTATATGAGGTGTTTTATCAATTAAGATGTTATGAAATGTATCTAATGGTTTACAACTATTTGGTTTCAACCACCAGGCATTCAATTGCTCTTTTAACTCATAGCAATACATCACAGGTTTTGATACATATTCTAATTTCCATTCATTTGTATTCAATAGAATAATATGCGTGTAATGTTCAAAACATTTTTTATGTATTCGTGAATGACAACCGCCGATGTAATATCCATCTTTATATGGTATCAAATTACTACCTCCTCTCAAAAAAGTATTTGAAGTATCGAATGGCAATTTAACATTATTTTGAGAATATATCAATTGACATATTCCTTGAGGATTTAAATCGTATCGAATGATAATTAATGGATCGTAATTATAGACAAAATATATGTTACCGTCTTTTACGAATGGTGCCCAGTTTTTTTCAATATTGTTTTTTTTCATATTTTCAACTTGTAAAAAAACAGGATTCCATTCGTTGAACTTTGTTATTCCGATACATCGTTTTTGTTTTTCATATGGAGATAAACAAATAAAAATGACATATACCTCATTATTTACTATAAATATTCTAGGATCCTCACCTTCTATATCAAACCCATGTTCTCTATATTCGCGTATATCACTACGTGTGAAATATAATCCGTTTTTGCCATTTTTACATATTCGTTCGCAATTATAATATATATCATTTAAATAACATTGTGATTTAAACATACAAAAACTTACATTTGTATAATTACCTGTAATATTAGATACTTGTTTCGTATGAATATCATTGCTATAATTATTCAAAAATGATTTATGATTATATTGTTCTTTTATTGTACCAGGCTTAGTAAAATGATTAATTTGTAAATTAGAATATTTTACCCCTTCATATATTTCAAATGCATTAAATATAGATAATGCTCTCTCAGTATACCCGCCTATGCTTCCAAAATGTGTTTCATATGGAGGTTCATTCGACCATGGATATATTTCTTCGACCAATATTTCCAACCAGCTACATAATTTTTCATAAGTTTTAACTGGATATATATTTGTTTGCCATAGACTGAGAGGTTTATTTTCTAATTCAGACATTGAATAATTTTTACAAAAAAAGGTATTGTAACTTTTTATTAAAAAATCCAAATTTCTTAGATTTGAATACATTAAGTTGTTCCATGTTTTATTTGTAACAATATGTTGTCCACTATTTAATAAATAAATATTATTTTTATCTAAATTGTTATAATTATTATTGTGTTTCATATCATACTGTGAAACTCCTACCATATCCTTACCGGTGTATAATTTATTCCAATATATGTGAAGATATGCAGATGTTTCCATATACCCTCTTTTTTGTAAAAACGGATTGTATTTTTCCAATTCATATTCGAATATGGTTCTATCATTTTTATTTTTTGGATATGTTTCATTTACTCCAAAAAAAATAGTTTGGGAATCAAAATTGTCGAAATCGCAATTTTTATGAAAAACACAAAACAGAGCAATATTATCTCTTTTGCAAATATCTGACATTATATAAATATTTCGAATTATTATGTTTATATTCATTTTTTACAATCATTATTTTCAAAATGCATATTTCCCTTTCCGCGTATATACCATTTATATATTCGGAGATTTTATAGGTAAAACCCTCTCTTCAATTTGAACTTCAATAATAAAGTATAAAACGACATAAAAAGGAACAATAAAAATATATATACCCGCACCAAAATGCTGCCACGATTTTGTCGCCGTGCTTTCAGTAGTCGAGCGGATACCGTTTCCGCCATGAATGTTTTCCAAAACAGTTGTTATCATAAAATAGACTTCAAGATCAATGAAGACAGTAGTGTGAAAGAAGCCGTCATTCGCTTCAGTGCATTCAATATTGGTTGTTTAGCCGTGACCAACAATGCAAACAAAGTGGTCGGTGTATTTTCCGAAAGGGATTACATAAAGAAAATCGCGTCTTTGGACAAAACTACCCAAGACATCAAAGTCAAGGAAGTATGTACCTATGAACCACATATTATTATTGCGAAGAAAGACGATACATTGGAGACGTGTATGAACAAGATGATGTTCAAAGATATTCGTCATTTATTGGTGATTGATGATAAAAATGAGGAGTTTATTGGTATGATATCTATCAAGGATTTGATCAAAGAGATCATGGCCAAAAACACCGATATTATTACTCGATTGAGTGATTTCAAAGTCGGAAAAGGTGCATTTTTTGGCAGCGAATAATTATCGATTTTTTAATGTGCATGCTAAATATATATGGTTGCCAGTAGATTACACGATACTATAAATTATACTGAATCAAAGACAATTGATCCCGAAGATTTAGGATACTCATCCGCCATATACGAAATTGATTTGGAAGGTGGACTGCCTTTTCAATTTGTCTTGGGAAAACAAAAATATACCTATTCTTCAAAAAATATATTATACTATCCTATTTATTTGATTCGCGATGATCGGATCAAAGCGCAAATAGGAGTGTTCGAACTATTGTCGAACCAAGCCATCAACGTCATTGATGAAGATGGAGACATTGATTTAGCGTCTTTTGGAGAACCATTATGGTATTCTTTTTTTAGTCCTGAGTTTTTAGCGAAAGCGTATGCAAATAGTAAACCCGTTTCAAAGGAACCTGACCAAAACGAAAGTGACCAAAACGAAAGTGACCAAAACGAAAGTGACGAACAACCACAAGAAATCGAAGAAGCCATTATCGAAGAACCCGAGGAAGACGATGTCATGAAACTCAAAGTCCCCGATCATATTAAAAAATCCAAAGAGGCACAAACCTCTATTTTTTCAGTTGATGCTCATTTCAAAGCCCCGGTTTCCCTAAAAGAAGAAACGGAAGAAGATGCTAGAACAAAAAAACTCGAGTTCAAAGCATCTTCCAAAAACAATTGGGTCGAGAACTTTATGCACAATAATCACTATGGTATTATAGAAACTGAACCTGATGGAAATTGTTTTTTCTCGACCATCGTCAAAGCATACAAACAAATTGGTCAAACCACAACGGTACAAAAGTTACGGGATGTAGTTGCCTCCGAAGTGAATGACGAAATCTACAGTGAACACCGAACTCTTTATGATGGTTTCAAAACTCAACTCGACCAAGTAGAAAAAGAATTGCAAACCATTAGCGACACCAATGCGCTATATAAAAAACGTATGAAGAAGAATCCGGATAAAAGTGTCCATGAAGCCATTATATCCGAAATGGGTACATTAAAAGAAAAATACAATGCACTCAAAACCGAAAAAATCCAAATCCAGCAGAACATTGACGATTTTGTCGGATACATGAATGAAATACATTCGATTGACCAGTTCCGTGATTATGTTCGTACTTCCAAGTTCTGGGCAGATACGTGGGCTCTATCTACATTAGAACGCATTCTCAAAATGAAAATTATTGTATTATCATCAAGTGCATATGATCAAGGTGATCACGATGGGGTTCTCTTGTGCACAGAGGTCAATCGAAAATTATTGGCCGAAAAATCATTTACTCCTAATTATTACATCATGGTTGCCTACAATGGAAATCATTATGATTTGGTGACATATTATGATAAACGAATATTGACATTTGCCGAAATCCCATATGATATCAAAGCACTCATCATCAACAAATGTTTGGAGAAGAATGCGGGTATTTACCATATGATACAAGATTTCAAAAATATGAAATCGACCTTGGGATTGGAAGAAGATGCTGAAATATCAGACGATGACGACGAAGATCGTGATGTCCATTATGACAATACAACAGTATTTATGTATCATGAAAAATCCGATGGTGCACCGAAACCAGGGAAAGGATCCAATGAAAAAATGAATGTCAACAAAGCGATTCAATATACCGATTTAGCCAAAATCAAAGATTGGCGTCGTAAATTGGACGATTCCTGGGCATCAATTGTATTTGAACTCGACAATCACAAATGGGCATCGGTTGAACATTATATGCAAGGTGCCAAGTTTAGAAAAGGATTTCCCGATTTTTACAGACTTTTTGCACTCGATTCCAACAGCGAGTTCTCAAAAGATCCTCACATGGCCAAAAAAATCGGCAACAATGAAAAAATCAAAGGAAAAGATTTACGCCCGAAAGAAGTGAAAGTCGATGCGGATTATGAATTGGGACGCAAAGACGAAGAACGTAAATTGGCAGTAGAAGCCAAGTTCAAACAAAATCCCGATATGGCAGCTCTTTTGAAAGCAACTCACGATGCTAAATTGACCCATTTTGTCAGACGTGGAAGTCCTGAAGTGGATACTACTCTCATGATTTTACGATCATCGTTGTAATTTCTTGGTGGACAAATACATAATCATGGACAAAGCAATCAGTAGTGAGGGCATGGTTTTTCGTGTCGCACGTTTGATGGATACTGCCGAATAATTATTGCGTTTACAATCCCATAGCCTTATGAAAAATGGTAAATAAACACATAAAAATCCAAATGGTACTATTTTGGGATATGTGATCACCGTTTTATAAAGAATATCAATGGTTCCTAATGTAATCATTGATAAACTAAAACATGCTGTACCGTCTTTACCCAATAAGACGGGAAGAGTATAAATATGATGTTGCCGATCACCTTCGCAATCGTGAATGTCTAACAACAATTCAATATAAATGGAACATACAAACAATAATTGTGTCATGGTTAATAACCAGGGATTGGATGTCCATGATCCACTTACTGCATATCCTACAAAGGCAACACTGGACGCAACGACTGATGAACAGACCAGATTTTTTATGAATGGAATATGTTTGAACACCGGAGTGTATAATACTAATGTCCCGATGACTATTGCCACAATTTTGGGTAATGGACTGGGTAAAAATCGTAAGGCAACCAATTGTGCGCTTCCGAACAATCCAATTGCCAAGAGAATGGCTTCACTGAGTGATACCGATCCATTAATGAGCGGTCGTTCCGGATGATTGATGGCATCGATGGATCTATCAAATATATCATTGATTACCATACTACCAGTCATAACACATTGTGTAGCGAATGACGCGGCCCAGAAAGAAGAAGACTGTATTAATCCATGTAGACTTGGATAATTGATCCATCCACCCATAAAACATAATACTGAAGTCGGTAAAACACTCTCAATACGCATGAGTTTACCAATACTGGCGATCTTATTGAGCTTTGGGTTCTCGTCTGCAATATGTATATGATTCTTTAGTATACGAATCGACGGTTTTGATATTTTTATAGGGGGGATGATAAATCCATGAATTATTGGGATTGCAGATAAAATAAGTAAGTATAACAACATGACAACTGGTATAGGTAGTAAAATTGAAATACTTTTATTTTATTTTCACGAATAATAAATCAAACAATCAAACAATCAAATAACCATGGAAACAACTGCCACTGAAACAACCCGAAGTTCCAAAAAAACATTCAAAGTACAATTTGACGTGGATTGTACATTATCATCGATGGCCGAATGTAAACGCGTATACAACCAAGTGTATCAACTTTATCTGACTATGGTAGAATTGGAGAAAATATCTATCATATCACCGCTTGGATCATATAAGCAATTGTTTGAGATATTGGATCAAATCTCAATGAGTATACATCAGTTTTGTCCGGCAATTAGTCATCAACTAGTGATCAAAGAACGATTATGGCAAACCTTACGACAATTGGGAAAACATCGTCGAAATGATAATACAATTATAAAAATCAACGAAATCAAAAAAGGCATTCATTATTATATGGATCGTTTTCATCATTTATTAGTTTATCCATAAAATTGAAATGCTTTTTTCGAAATATGAATTATAATACCTAAAACAACAAGCAAATATCAAACAACATTCCTTTTCGTTAACGTCATTTTCATACTAAAATGTCAAGTATTACCAGTTTATATATTCCAGTCTTCCCAAAAGAGTTCACTTTGTTTGGAGCCGAATGCAGTAAAGAAAATATTTCAACATTCTTCGAAACTACTCTTGGATTAGGGAAAGTCAGTCGTGTCGATTTAGCAAGTCGTGTTTCTGGTGGAGGACCAAGTATTTTCGTCCACTTTTCAGAATGGACAAAAGAAGGCGACACCTTTTGCCAACACTTAGAAACATTGGAAAAATCTGGAATTGGCTACAAATGGTCCGGAAGTCAAATCGCCAATCCAACCAATCCTAAAAAACAACCATACATTGTCATCAAAATCAATAAAAAACCTATTCCAACATTCACTATTCCAATGGAAGAACTCAATGTCCATCAATTACAACATGCGATTGTCACGATGGAAGAAGAATTAAAAGCTAAACAATTAATCATTGACGAACAATTAAAAAGAATCAAATACTATGAAGACATGATCAATCGATCATTTACCCCATAAATTATTATACTGTAAACTATAAATAAAAACAAAAGGGTTCCCGCTTTGGGAATCTTTTTAACCAAGTTGTCTTGTCGCTTATGCAAAGATAAAACCCACATCCATCAAGAGATTCCGTAATTTAGTCATGTCCAATACAGGTCGATTCATATTCAATTCGCGATCACCTACATGGGAAATATCAAACAATTCCCACGTTTTCTTGTACTGTTCCTCATTTTTAATATAATCAGTATTTGTAATCAACCAATGATAGAATGATCCATTCTCCGCATCACTACGCCATTTCATATAATGTTCAATTGTCATTTCCAATGATCTAGACATATCCAATGGCTGACTATAATCCGTCCCCGAAAGAATCATTACAGTTTTAAAATCATCGAAACTCATCTCTAAATGACTCAATATAATATTTAAATCATAATATACGACATTATGATTGATAAGACTGAAATGGCGAAATACCCGTGGACATCCCAGAACAAACATATCCATATCATCACTGACACATCCCCATGCTTGTCCGGATACTACTAAATATGCGCATATCTGATCCGCCTCACCATCTGCACAAATATATTGAACACCATATGCATCAAATAACTCTTTCGTTATCTGAATATGTTGCATCGTTATTGAAATACATTGTTTTTTCAAATGTTCCAATTCTAATTGCAAACTCTGTTTTTCCTCATGATTGGTCGTCATGGCTAATACTTGCTGTATTTCCAAACATTTGCGCGATGCCTCGCATTTTTGGAGTCGACGTTGCACCAACAGGTCGTGTTTTTCTTGGGGCGGTTTTCCATCAAAGACAAAGATGGGAGTTATGTTATAATGCAACATGATGGATATCATCAAATACATTTGCTCCAACAATGCCCCTGCACCGACATATTTATACAAATAAATACTGGTATCGATGACCAATGTTTTTCCCGCCAATTCATTCAAATGGATTTTGTGAACGGTATTTTGCGGGCATTTCTCCAGTATAAATCGATTTAAATAAGGTATTCCCATGATTGATGATTTTAGTGTGGTTATCTAGTGACTCTTAATCGATCCATCAATTTTGTCGCTTATGATTTTGTCATACTATGGTAAGGAGATGACAAAATCAGATACATTACGATTACAATCATTTGTGCATAAACATTTCGAAAAATCAGAAGTAAAATCATTCAAGTTCTCACAAATGCAAAAAATATTTATTAACAACTTTCATCAGTTAATAATGAATGCGCATTTTGACTATTTTGAGGATAAAACAATTACTAACAATGTCCCCTATCAACCATGTAAAAATATAGATGGCATTCCAGAAGAGTTTAGGAAAACTATCAAAGAAAAACTAGTGCCTCATCGGGTATTTGCATTCAAGTGTGGAAATCGAACGATCCGGACTACATTTTATGCCGAAAAATACAAAACACATGCATGGGAATATTATATAAAACGCGTGTATATTTGGCTACATATTGCCTGTCAATTTGCACCAGATGCATGTGCATCCACAATTCATAATCATATATTCCTAACCGATTTGACCAAGAAACGTCCGTCTCTACAAACTATGCCATTGAACCAAACCCATGCGAATACAGCATTTACTCATGCATGTATCGCCAATCCGGAAATAGTGATTTACCGATCGGAAGAATGGTTCAAAGTGTTTATTCACGAGACCTTTCATACACTTGGTTTAGATTTCGCAACCCTCAATAATATAGTGAGTGCCAATCAACAAATAAATAAAATATTCAATATACGTCCAAATGATAACGATTATCGATTGTATGAATCATATACGGAAACATGGTCCGAAATCATACATACATGTATGGTTGCACATTTCAATTTGATCCAACAAAAACAATTTGTATATAGTTATGTTGAGAACGTAGAATCGCTTTTACGCCAAGAAATCACGTTTTCGATGATTCAATGTACCAAAGTTCTCCATCACCATCATTTAAAATATATTCAACTATTGAATGGTGAAAACAATACTTATCGTGAGAACACCAATATCATGTCGTATTATATTATCCGTTGCATCTTATTGTTCCATGCCAATGAGTTTATTTATTGGACAATGATGCAAAACAATCATTCCCTTGAGTTTAAGAAGAATGAGCAAAATGTTCTCAAATATGTGGGGTTCATTGAAAAATGTTCTCGCAATCAATCATTTGTCAATCATATGATACAAGTCGAGGAAAAATATAAACTAATGGAGTCGCGCGATAAATCATCTTATGGAGCAAACACCATGCGAATGACAATGATAGAATAAATCAGATGTTACGATCGAGTCGATATTTGATAAAGTTTTTTACTGTACGCATTCGTTTCCGATATGTTTCTGCACTAAATCCCAGTTCAGTACATATATTGGCAACGGTGTCATTTTTTTTCGATAAATCTACTGAATCGTAACGGCTAAAAAAAACGGTTGAATATTTGGATGGCATGGACAATACTATTTTTATGATGGTTTCGACTTCATCGCGATAGTTTGATTCACAATGTGCATTTCGGCGGCGATTCCATTCTTTGTCGAATACCCAATAATTTTCATAGGATACTAACCCCGGTTTTAGTATTTTATAGTGTTTGATATAAGTTTGATAGTGATTCAGCGGTTTCATGGGAGTCATTTCGAGTAAACCAAGTCGCAATTGTCCATCGACGTGTTTTTCGGCATATTTCGCGAGTGATGATGTACCATCAAACCTCTGTATTGCTTGAAGAAGTCCAAGAGAAGCATAATGATACAAATCATCACGGGTTCTGTCGGTGACATCATGAGCTTCACGGAAGTTTCGAACTTGTTTATGCAACCACGGTTTATAAGCATTGAACAATACTTGTTGGGTTTGGTTTCGTATATATTCCGGAGTGTGTGGATGGGTTAGAATATTACGAACATAAGATATTTGTTGGCGGTCTAAATATGCCAGACATAATGGGATCAATAATAATAACAATGTTGGTGTTAGTATCATTGTATTATACTATATACAGTTTTGCTTTTATACATTTTTACATATTCTTAAATTGTTTCCAACTAATTTTTTTGGTCTCACGATGTGGTACAGGTTCACTGGTACCATATTCCTTGTCCAAGTTTTCACCACGTTTTAAGGCCGAATCAATGTATAATTTTTTCAAAACCTTACCAACCATGACCGACCCTTCATGTTGATCAACTTTACCATCTTCAATCAACTTTAGCACAGTGAGTAATTGAGTCATAATATCCAAGTCCAATTCATCTTTCATAAGACGATTGAACAAGTCCATATAATTGGTAAATAAGAAGTTGGCTTCTGTTTGACAAAGTTCTATAAACGCTGGTGGATCCATGGAACGAAGTGCACTTTGAGAAACTTTCAAGTTCTCAATTTTACGAATATCATCGCGAATGAAAACACTATGTTTGACACGGCGAATACCATCCGTATTGTCTACATACTCGTCTTCAGCGCCTTTCAAGAGTTTTTTCAAATCTAGTTTTTCTTTCGAGTTCATATTATACATTATTCATCAATCTTCTTTTATGTTTGTTTTTCGATAATATATTATACGTGTAATACAAAATGGAGGAATCCTTCGTCGTAGAAAATGTAGACTTAATGAGTGGCGGTGGCAGTATTAGTAGTACTATCAAAGAGATGGATACATATACGTACGGTATAATCATTTTGGGGTTTGCGCTAGTATACTATTTAGTCGTTTATTCAGACTTCTTTAGGGGATTTAGAGAAAGTATTCGCAGTTTTTTGAAACGATTATTATTGGGTAGTTATGTATCAAATGGGGAAGTTTCAACATCTAAACATGTTACGTGGAAAGATAATGTCGTACAATATGTTTTAGGCGATTCAGATGATTCGGATTCTGATGATTCATATGATTCCGACGATTCCGATGATTACGTATACGAATCGACTGATTTGTAAAGAATATCTAGCACTATTTTATAGTATGAGAGTTCGTCCAGTATACATTGCTATTATTGTCATTTTAGCCGTCATTGTTATCATGACCTCTTCTGCAGGAAGTGTAGTATTACCATATTCCCAAGATACCTTATTTTCCAAGCAATTCCATTATGAAGGTATGGAACCATTAGCTGGATCTGATTTCTCTGTTGACGCTCCAAAACCTGATGCCAAAAAACCTGTTGTCGCCGATGCCAAAAAACATGTTGTCGCCGATGCCAAAAAACCTGTTGCCGATGCCAAAAAACCTGTTGCCGATGATAAAAAACCCGTCGTTCAATCGTGGTCAGAATGGCTTTTAGGAAAACCAGCACCAAAAAAAGAAGACGCCAAGAAAGTTGAGGGTTTTGAATCATTAATGCCAGCTCCTTATGCCGAATCTAAAGTGTTGGATCGTTTTTCACACGTTTCTGCCGGACCACAATGTGTAGGTCAATCATCCGGATTGGTCAATTCATTAGGCGGATTATGCTTAAGTGAAGAAGACCGTAAAATGTTAACCACTCGTGGTGGAAATGCATAAATAGTTTTTATTTCATAAATCATACAACTGATTTATGAAATTACTTGTAAAGCAAACACTTATGTCGCCAGTCGTTTCACATATCGCTTTGGTCGCCAGTCGTTTCACATATCGCTTTGGTCGCCAGTCGTTTCACATATCGCTTATCTCGCTGACACTTATACCATTTTTGACCATACGACATAAGCCAAAAACAATCCGAAAAAGTTCTTGGCAAATAAATCCAATATATTGTATGCAATATTCTTCCAATAATAACTCATGAGTGCAGCGAATCCATAGAGCGACCAGATTCCAGAAAATACATAAAACAATCCAGTACCGAATCGTGAATATTTCGCATAACTATTATAAATGATCCAATAGTATAATACAAACGGTATAAAGCCAATAGCAACGGCAACCTGGTTGGAAAGTACACCGATTTCGCCTAAATAACCGAATGCCAACATGGCCCAATTCAATATGAGAATTGGAAAAATAGTCTTCCAATGTTGCTGAATCGCTTCTACGATGGTTTGGGGTGGTTTCTGAATAATATTCCCATCTTTGCGTTCCTTTTCATCGTGTTCGTAATGTTTCAAATGATTCAAATAGAAACACAATGACAAAAGCATTGTTGGGGTGGTGAATGCCCAATCAAAATACCGATTTGGCGTAACGTTTTTGATAACCGAAAGTGAAGAAGCAAACCATATATAGAAACTACCTTCTATGATTTGTACAATCAATTCCATCCACAATAATTTAGGTAGAATCGCATCATTTGGATTCAAATAATATTTTGGTAAATCAGATTTCATCGAACGATGATTGCGCAACACATACATATCGACAAATCCAGTGAAAAGTTGAACACATAATGATATATACACTGTATAATGCAATAATTCTTTTTGTAATTGCAATTCCATTGCCTATTTACATTAGCGCGATATTTTATTCAATATCAAAGTGTAGGGGGCATATCATAATCACTTGATGACGATTTATCACCGCGCTTATTATATAATCCATATAGTAGTTTGTATAACACAGTTCCAACTAAAATAATCGTATTGATGAATATAAATCCACTTTTCGCGGCTGATTTCATTTTTTTGTAATAAGTGAAAATCCCGGAAACCAATATCATCGCAAATAATACCAAATACATATTATTATAGACATTTGTTAGCACAATACGGACAAATTGTTCGATCGATCCGTTAGATTCACATTCTTTACCGATATTTTCAATTGATTCAATAATGATTTTGTTGATTTCATCATAGCCTCCACTGATTCCCCCATTTGCATAAAATGCCCTACCTAAAAAGGAATGAATATATAAATACATGATGAAGAATGCTCCCGACATACGAAGGTTCAGCAAAGTAAACACTAAATAGATTAAGTACCCTAGAATACTTGTGATTGGCGACATGGCAAATGCAAGTAATGCTAGAGGTATTGCAATCACTTTTTGAATCAATCCTACCCCAAAATTAATGCCAATCAATATATCGATCATAATAATAAATGTAAAGAGTCCAATAAACCATGGTGCGGATCCACCTGAGCCCATACAATAATATAACCAATGCTCCATTTTAGATGCATAAGTAAAATACATAATTGCTATAATCAAAAAGAGAGTCACAAATATAAATGCTGGATGGGTTAGTAAGAAATGAACAATAGACATATCAAAGACCTTACCGTTATCAAATCCTTTTGCAAAGGATAACCCAATCATAAATGTGATCAAGAGAACTGGAATCAATATACTGATTATTTTCATAGTGGTTTTATCAATGGGTAGTGTATTGTTAAATTGTCGGTCAGTCTTGGATTTGTTCATGGATTTTTTCATCGATTTTTTCTTACCACTTTTATTTTTATTCTTATTTCTCTTATTTTTGCTACTCTTACGTTTACTGCTCTTGCGTTTACTACTTTTAGGTTTACTGCTCTTGCGTTTAGTACTTTTAGGTTTACTACTCTTATTTTTACTCTTCTTTTTAGCCATTATATATAGTGCTAGTTTTTTTTCATACTATAATAACTCATATATCCGAAACTCATATTATAGATTCGCTATAATATAAGTTGTGTATTCATTCTAAAACTTGATAGATTTGAATGTTGTAGCACTTGTGCGCCATAAATATTGTACAGTCCATCGTAAAAATACATCGGCGAGTATCATTGGTTTGACTAAACTTTTAAATAATTTAGTGAAAAAGTTCCTTTCGACTGTATTCATTACTTTTTCCGGAAATGGATTTTCACGTGGTTTTCCAGTACCATCAACCATAAACATCAAATAATACCAATTATAGGTAATAAATACAATCAATGGTATAATAAAAATATGCCACATTTGGTTTGCTACTAAAATGACATCGTCACCGTTTTTAACCGGTTTTTTCGAATCGCGATCAAAACTGTCATACATATATGCTGCTAGAAACCAAAATAATAGACTAGGTATATTAATCATGCAACGAACATATGATATTCCTTCGTCAATATATTTTGAAGCAGATGATGTTTTACATTTTTTACTCTTTTTACTCTTCTTTTTTGATTTTTTTTGCGCCAATGGTTTTCCAATCCATTTTTCATAATGTTTCTTATAAGGTATAGCACCAAACCATTTTTCTAAGAGACCTAAACGATTTTGTTTACGTATATATCCAGCAGGTCTGTTTTTTTTATTTTTATTGGAGGAACCACCACCACTACCACTATTCGAAGATGATGACGATCCTTGCAAAATACTACCGGGGGTAATGATGTTCTCATAATCCTTCTTATAATCATACAATTTACTATCGAACATTTGATTATTATCAAAACCTTCTTGTGTTATCTCTTTCATCGAATCATTTATATTGTTCAATTCCTTTTCAAACTCTTGTAATGATTCGAGAATACCACCCTCATTATCGGCATCATCATCTTCATAAATGTTCTCTAAAAGATCCATATTTTTATAATTCCCCTTCTTTTTCTTGATGATTTTTTCCATTTTGGTTAGTGTAGCATCTATTTCCTTTTCCGTTGGTTGTCCCCCATCCATATTTATGTGAATATTTCCCATGGGTTTATCTATACTAAATGTCATCTTTATAATACTCTTATATATTATCGTGCATACAACATACCGCAATTACCACCAATAAAAGACAATACATTGTATCGTTCTTCAAACAGCGTCAAATCGTAATTATATTCAAAGAGTTGCCAATTCGATTTGCGAACACCAATCACATTACCACTCACATCACATATATATCCATACGCCGCCTTATCAGCACTGATACTAGGTACAAAAGTCGTTATTTCTAAATCAATATTTTTGAACTTGCTCATATTGAGCGCTCCTGATGGTTGGTATTCAAAAGGACTCGTATTCAGACAGAAATTATAACAATAAATACCTTCTTTGGCAAATCCGGGAGTGCGTGTATATTTTTCAATATAATCGTATATTCCCCGAGTCAATACATTTTCGCGATATTCGCCGTTCAATAATATTCCCATGGTTTCCAATATTTCTTTACGGTTTTCCGTATAAAAATCGCCACTGGTGAAAAAGCCAGTATTTTTGCCGTCTGGATTTTTTCCAGGACCATAAGGAGTCACTGAACTATCAAGTGTATATTGTGGTGCCACTCCAATATCTTGAGGGAGATTTTTATACGGCCAGTTCGTATAATTACTCCACTCGTTACGCATATTGACATCATTGCGCTGTAAATACCACATCCAATTGGCGATCATTCCATTTGAGGTCAAACTTACCCGTTTGGATCCCGTTATATTTTGGAACTTGTATTCGAAGACATCTTTCACTAAATAGACTTGCTCTTGGGCGGCAAATAAAATGCGTTCGTCTTTCGACAAGAAACAATAAGTTGATATTAAATGCACGTCCGCATTCCAAGTATTGGTTTTGTTTCCATAATTCGCCGGTGAAATATCGACTGCCGGTGGTGTTTGTAAATATCGGTACATTTGGAATTGTTGTTGATTGAAATCGGGTTGAATATACGGGAACTCATTGGCGGAATCAAACACATCACGTACTTGAAATAGTTCTTGGATAGGTCGCATGGTGACGGTTATAACCAACTCGTTGTATTGTAAAGATATTAAGGGAAAAGCACATCGAGAATCGAGTGTAAACCATGTATTGATGGGTATATACAAATCCCGTCCGCGAATAGATGGTTCCGCACCCACAGTGCTTTCGGTATAATAGGATGTTGGATAGGCATTGATCCGTCCATATGCACATGCAGGGTTATTCAATTCAGGCGTATTCCCGGTCATATTGTCAAATAGCCGTTTTTTTTCGGCAGTGAAGTCCCGTTCTACCATGGCGGCTAAATATTCGCCGGAATATTTTTGTAAGGTAAGAGATCCACAAGTGATGGTGATTTCTTTGATCATATGAGTTCCTAAACTTTCAATCCATCGAAAATCATAGGGTGCCCATCGATCACTGTTATCATCACATGGATGATAGAATGGACTGTAAATATCCGGTATCGTGACAACCAAATAAGTATCCATCAAAAGTTCGGCATAACGCGGTATTTTGAAAGTGAAAACGGACGGATCCGTGGTACGAAGTTCTCGCAATCCATCATAGTCAATCCGAAACTTTTGCAGTCCGAAATTAGTATATTTAGAATAAACACATTGGAAGAACGTTTTCGTAGGGTTGCCCGTTAGAAAAACATTCATATTCCCCTCTGAAATAATATTTAGTAATCCACCTGCCATGTATAGTATACAATCCTATTTTGTTTTCTTATTATATTTGTTTGTCCATAGAATATATATGGACGTATTTCGATTATTATTAATAGTATTGATTTTGGTTATTTTTATTTATGTCATGAGTCGACTCTTATTGAAACGTCGGCAAATATTGGCTATGAAAATAGTGGAAGGTGCAACTACTGCGGCTCAAGAAGAAGTGAAAACAATGAAATCAAAGTATTCGCCAACCACTTCTATCAAAAGTATTACTTCCGAACGAAGTGGTATGGATTTAGCACAATATTGTATGAAAGGATCGTATAATAGTGCATATTCAGGATCATTGGTAAGTGGCGATGCCATCAAGTTTGTATTATCTCGTGGATATCGGGTATTGGATTTAGAAATCGCTGATGATTCGGAAAATGGATTGGTCGTCGTCTATTCAAAAGGAGGAGAAACCATTGGTCGCAATAAGGCGACTTTGAGCAGTATATTGAATGCGATTACTACCAATGCATTTCTCGATACCAATACTCCGAATGCTCAAGATCCACTCTTTATACATTTACGTGTACAACCATCGAATGGCGTATATAATAAAATGGCAACATTATTAAACGAATATGTTACAGTTGAACGCCGGTATTTGAACACGAATGGATCCGCAAAAACCGTCAATGGTTCTACCTCCTTAAATGATGTAAAAGGAAAGATGATATTGGTCATGGACACTATACTCAATTCATCTTGGTCATCAGAATCGCCAGATCTAGCCAATTACATCAATGCGCAAACCGGTGGTAGTTCTTGGAAAATATACAATTACGGGGATTTAGAAAATCGCAAAACAAATCCACCAACAATCACCGACAATGCCAAAAAAACGGATCTAACCAATATTGGTATGATAAAACCAGACAATTTAGAATTATATCCTTGCCCCATAATCACATCAATCATACCCGATTATGGTATACAAATAGTAATGGTAAGGGCTTATGTAAAAGATGATGGTATGATAATGAGTGAAGATTTATTTGATACATTCAAAGCAGGTATTGTTCCAATGGCATATGCCATCCAATATTTGAATGATAAACAGCAAGATTTGAAAACCAAAAAGATCGATTATTCATTGTTGAAATAAGAAAATGTTTTCATAATGTATATGAAAACATACCATAAAAAAAATCCAGCATGTGCTGAAAAAATGACATTCGAAGATTGTGAATTGGCTATTTTACGGCAAGCGGTTGATGAAAATGAAACCGTAGTCGGTGCCAAGATCGCCAATAGTGAAGATGTCAAGAAAATTATTAAAATATTGGAAACCTTTTTGATTCGAAAAAAACGGATTTGTTATGGCGGTACAGCGATCAATAACATATTACCCTCATTTGCCCAATTCTATAATCGGGATGTGGAAATCCCTGATTACGATTTCTTTTCCGACCATGCTTTAGAAGATGCCAAAGAATTGGCAGATATATATTACGATGCCGGTTATACCGAAGTCGAAGCCAAATCAGGTATGCATCATGGAACATTCAAAGTATTTGTTAATTTCATTCCCGTTGCCGATATCACCCATTTAGAAGAACAAATCTATAAATCCATCCAAAAAGAATGCATTACCCGCGCCGGTATTAAATATGCCCCACCCAACTTTTTACGTATGTCTATGTTTCTAGAACTGTCGCGACCATTGGGAGATGTTTCACGATGGGAAAAAGTTCTCAAACGATTGACATTATTGAACAAATATTATCCATTGAAAACCAATAGTTGTGCCACCGTCGATTTTCAACGTGTTATGGAACATGACTCAAATGGGTCGGAAAAATTGTATTTGACGCTGCGTGATACATTGATCGATCAAGGAGTCATCTTTTTTGGCGGATATGCAACCTCTTTATATGGTCGTTATATGCCATCCAAACGTAGTCGCGATGTAAAAAAAATCCCCGATTTTGATGTATTATCCGAAGATATTGATACATGTGCATTGATTGTTTTGGAAAGTTTGAAAGAAGCGGGATTCGATAAATGCAAAGAAATCAGACACGAAGCCATTGGTGAATTGATTCCAGAACGTATTGAAATCTTGGTCGATAAAGAAACCGTAGCGTTTATTTATAAACCCATTGCATGCCATAACTATAATACAATTACCATTGCCGATAAACAGATCAATGTCGCCACCATCGATACCATGTTGTCTTTTTATTTGGCATTTATTTATGCAGATTTACCATATTTCAACAAAGATCGTATTTTATGTATGGCAGAATATTTATTTGACGTAGAACAACAAAACCGTCTCGAACAAAAAGGGTTATTGAAACGATTTGCGATTTCGTGTTATGGCAAACAAGCGCGTCTAGAAGATATTCGTGCGGAAAAAACCAAGAAATATAAGGAGTTAGCCGAGAAACGTGGTACGCGTGATTACGAAATGTGGTTTTTGAAATATATTCCGGAAATGGTTCGCAATGAAAATGCCAAACCGACTGAACCCAAAAAATCAGTAACCGAAAAAGAAAAACCAAAACCAAAGCGAGCCAAAAACACTACTGTCAAAAAATCCAAACAAGTTCGTTTTATGGAAATATTCAAATAAAATCTTAGACACGTGTATATTCATATTCCAAATAGTCCCAATAATAATCAGTAAGCGACCCGGTATGATAATATGTTTTGTTTTCGATGAGTTTTAGATTGCGCTTTTTCTTGATACGATAAATTATCCATCTATAATAGAATCCGTCAGGCGTGTTTTTGTAAGACATAGAAATAAAATCATTTGATAACAATTCTGCCGCACGATTTATGGAAGCATGTTCATTATACAATTGGTAACATACATAGTCGTCATCAATCATTGTAGATTTGTACCAGCACACTGTTTGTAAAGCTGGATTTGGTTTCAATTTTCGTATAATACCGAAATGGCGACGAATATCGATAGACGGCACATATTCTAAAATGTGTTTGATAATTTCATATGGTAAATGGTGTGCCATATGAAGTAGTGAGATATAGATAATATCATGCGATCTTTTTATGTCATATCTACAAAGCAATAGAACTGATGTAATCGATGATATTTTTCATACTATAATAAAATGCGCCGAAAATCGCACTTTTTAACAAGAGACCGTTGAAATTGATATTGCCGTCCATGTTGTAAATCGGTAAAAACGACAAACGTTTGTACAATAAAGAATTGACCACTGGCATTTGGAAAATGAAAAAGAGGATCGCCACAAAAATGGGGGCTTGAAACTCCGTCAACAAAGTATCTATCATACTTTCACGATGTTTCTTTTGTTTATGGGTTTTCAATTCTATGTCGGCGGTTTCTTCGTAATCGCGCAAATAATCGGCATTCAATTTGGGTTTGGGAATATAGTTGGGTTGGATTTCTTCATCTTGCATATATGAAGATGTCTCCATGGGAATATCGCGGGATGGTAGACGCACTTGAGGTTCATTTGTGGCAGATGCTGGCGGTAAATAGGCATTGTATTGTGTAGCGTCGATTTGTTGTCGACCCATATTTTGTTGTCCCATGTTTGGGGGTTGACCCATTTGATATTGTGGTTGTTGTGGGGGCATTGCATATTGTTGTTGTCCCGTGCCATATTGACCAGATGTATGTTGAGGCGGTGGCATGACTGCCCCTTGGTTTGAAATACCATAAGGGTTTGGATGCACATTCATTTGGGTATAAGTTGGAGGGGCTTCGTTAGCCGGTGGTTGACGAGTATTGATGGATTGAATCGAAATATTTTCTGGTAAATCCGAAATACGGGTCGTAGATATTTGTTCGGACATATTGAGAACTATACAATAGTATGATGCTAAAGATTGTATAGTTTTACGCAAGTTTTATAAGATCCCGTAGAGTTTTTTCTTTTCGGGAATATTTTCTAAATCAATTATTTTTTTATTGGTATTACATTTGGTGGATTCGAGAACATATTTGCTACATTTTCCATCGTGTTTATAGACATTTTCTTCGGAAATGATGGGACCGCTAAACCGAATACAATTGCGTTCATTGCATACTTCGCGGAATATTGTTGCTAAACCTAATCCAAGGATAATTGATATAATAATTTTACCCACTGCGGAGTTTAATAATCTGGCAATATTCATGTATAATATACTATTAGACATGAATCCGTGATTTATGCTTGTACCGCTACACTTTACTGTCGCACTAAGTGCTTTAGCTTGCCAAAAGCCCGCTTTATTGTCGCACTAAGTGCTTTATTGTCGCACTAAGTGCTTTATTGTCGCACTAAGTGCTTTATTGTCGCACTAAGTGCTTTACGCTTGCCAAAGGCCCGCTATGCTTTCCAAAGGCCCACTACGCTTGTGCAGGTATTTTGGCTAATTGATTCTCATTTTTCGGACAGCCAACTTCAACTGCCTTATAAGAAAAACAATTTCCAGCCTTGTCTTTATATTGCAATAAATCCACATTTTCCGGAGTAGGATATACGTATATTTTGCGTAAATCAGGCATATGCAAGTAAACGATAAACAATCCGATCAAAAGACTCATTATAAATACAGGAACATGAATGTATTTTGAAATCATCACTTTATATAATACATTTATTTTTTGTTTTTCTTTTTCTTGGATGATTTACTAACTACCGGTGCTGGAGTATCTCCCTCAATTTCTTTTACAAGTGCATCCACGTCGGTTTCGATTTTTTGTGGACGCATTGATTTTTCTTGAGGACCGTCCCCTGTTCTAAATACAAAATTGTTAGGAGTTTCAGTAGCCAACAGATTGTTTTTCGCAGCCTGTGCTTGGGCTTCTGCACGACGTTTTTCTAATTTGGCAAGCATACGTTCCTTCATTTTTTGTTGTTTGGTCATACGATCTAATGCATTCGTATCAATTTTCATATTTTTACCTAACCCAGCCAATCCGGCCAAATCGCCTAAACCGCCTAAACCTCCTAGTCCACCCATTTGTCTAGTAAGATTTTTCAACATTTCCCCCAATTCGGCTTCCCCTCCCATATCTTTCATTTTGGAAATCCATTCACTTGCTTCCTTCATCAATTCTTCTTGGGAAATATCACCACTATTCATTTTCGTCTTTAGTTTTGCACCAACTGTCTTCATCAAATCCATGATTTTTTTGGGATTTTTCATGATATTTTTCAATACATCACCTGCGGAACGTGATTCGTCGTTTTCTCCGCCTAAAACATCGGAAAACTCGGAGGCAATTTCCGCCGCCATTTCTTTTGCTAAAGAACCGATTTTGCCATCAAATAGACCCTTTAAATGACCATGTAAATCTTCTGCATTCGGCATGTTCATGTTCTCAAAGTTGAACTTTGGTCTAGACGATTCTTCGCCGTCTTCTTGTTGTCCTTCTTCTTGACCGTCTTGAAAACCTTCGGTATTTTTGAAAAAATCACTAATTCCGGAAAGTGTTTCAGTGAGTTTGCTTTGCAATTCCTCTTCGTTTACACCATCAAAAATATTCATCGTATCGCCGAAATTAGCCTTGTCCTTTACGGAATTGATACTGGATAGCAATAATACCTGTAAATATTTCCAGATCGCCTTGCGGGTAGTTTCAGAAACATTTTCGCAATTGTATAATAATTTGAAATCGACACCTGGTAAGAAAAAAGTATTGAACTCGGAATCGGCTTTAAAAATATCTTCATTTTGATATAAAATATCGAAAAAACGTTCCGGAAAAACGGCTAAACAATAGTCGAATAAATTGCGTTGTTCTTCGTGAGACATTTCTGGATTCGACCATTTTTCCCATAAGTGAGCAAACTCGGGAAATGTGGTGGTCAAATCTTTTACAAAATCATTGACTAGGACTACGAAGTTCTCCGGGATTTTAGGAGGTAATGGTGGTTTTTTTGCGGTCTTCTTGTGCTTTTTAGGCGCCATGTTAAATACTAATGATGGTTGTTTCTATATGATAATCACCAATAAATATTTATATCGTCCTAGTGTATATCATCTAATCCACATGGCTAGTTTTTCCGAGTTTTGCCGTCCTGCTCTAATCTATATTGCTTTAGGTATAATATCATGTTTAACCGCGATTTTATGTAGATTGCCTTTTATTGCGGTAGCTATCAATTTGGCATTTGTCTTCTTCTGGGCTTGGGTATTGAATATGTTATGTGAAAAAGGATATGTTCGTTTTGCCTGGTTCGTTGTGGCTCTACCCTTTTTACTCATGTTAGCCGGTTTCAGTGGAGACACTGTTCCTAATATGAAATAATTGATTCAGGTGAATCATCACCACGAATAGGCATAATACTATTTTTATCTATTATTTCGAATTGGATTGAGATTTTGTAATTATAAAATCCCAATTTTTGATCACCGGTAAGTTCACTGAAATAATAATTTTTCCAAGGAAACTCGTTATTGATAAAGTCTTGTATAATACAAAGGCGGTTGTATCCATCAATCACATATTTACAATTTTCAGCAAGATTATAATAGGTACTATTGGGGGTCAATGCAAATACAATCGTTCCAATAGGGCGAACGCGTATGATCGCGTCAATCAGATCGATTTTATCTTGCAAGTTCCATTCTGGCGTCTGGAACAAAGGGGGGCGAATCATCGTATTATGTCCAATGACGTTACTTAATGGTGTACTAAATGGATTGCGCTGTACTGCATAATACCAATAAAACAAAGTATTATACACATTTGTTATGAACCATTCATAAATAGCATTGAAATAAGAGGAATTGTATACGAATGTATACGTGGTTATCATAGGTTGGAATGATAATATATACATGATTTATGTGAAAAATCAATTTTGCGATATTGAAAATCGAAAAAATTGAAAGTTATTTAGACACCTATTCATTTTGCACACAATCAAAACAATAATCATGGAACACTCAATCATTCTAGAAAACCGCGAATTACGATCTAAAACCAAAACAATGCGCCGAGAACTTCAAATGATGAAACAAAAAATAGCGATGTTGGAAATGCAAATGAATAACCAAACGACTATGGCGCCTACTGTATATATGCCACCAGCAACACCAGTATTACCATCGTTATTGCCTCCATCCTATATGCAACCAATGGCTACATATTATCCGTCATATTATGAATATCAACCAGAGTATTATTATCCACAAACAACAGATGGGTATTATATTGAACCAACTGAGTATTATTATCCACAAACAACAGATGGTTATTATACTGAACCAACAGAATATTATTATCCAGAAGGTTACTATAATGAAAATCAGATGATGATGTATCATTATGAATATTAATACTTAGACTCGCTGTAAAATTGAAAAAATAAAGTAAAATAAAACAACCACGCACCTAAAATGAAATTGATCAATACAGTTTACGATAAAACACTCTTGTATATATTTGCTACTTATATGGCATGTATTATAATATTAGAAATTATAGAACAGATACACCTTTACATTTACAAAACACATACACGGATATGGAAAGTAAGCATTAGATCCCGGATATAAAGGAAGGGGTCGTAGGGCATTGAACCCACAGTTTCTCTGATAAGGAAGGGGTCGTAGGGGAAACCTTGGTTTCCCTACAAAATTGAAATGCTTTTTTCTGTTCTTTTTATGTATCACCTAAAACAAACAATCAAAAACCAAAAGCGCTTAACAAAATGAATACCGTCCGTATTTTCATTCCTCGTATTTTACCACAAGTTACCAGTCAAATGATGAAATCCACATTTACATCATTTGGTTTAGGAGAAGTCATCAATATTGATATTCGCCACCGAATCAATAATTACAATTACCATTATGCATTCGCATTCTTATTAGTGAAATTGTATGATACTGACCATGCCAAACAAGTATGGAGAGATATTATTGACAATGGCAGTCATCAATTAGTCTATGACTCACCAAACTATTGGGAACTCAAAAACTATATTGCAAGAGATCAAAGAGATTATTACTATGACGATGCAGCAGAAGAAGAGGAAGAAGAAGTCGTCGAAGAAGAAGAAACAAAAGGAGACATTGTATATGATACGAATGATCAACCATCATGGACAGACATTGTGAATCGCAAGTTTCCTAAAATACAATACGAAAACAATGATTTGGAACAACAAATCCAAAAACGTGTACAAGAATATATGGACAAAAACTTGGAAAACATTATTATTCAAAAAATGTTTGAGATGCCATATTTGGGTGGAATCGATTATCATAACAATGATACATCACGATTTGTAAAGTTAGAAGATCCAAAGCATAAAGTAGATGATATTCAAAAACTATGTTATGAATTGTCAAAGCCTCCCTTACCAAATTGGACCAATTCTCAAAATATTTACCAAGTCCACGATCAATATCCATCAGCATTGTCAATGGTTCCAAAACCTCGATACAATCTAGTGGATGATTATACATCTCTTCAAAACGATATCTGGTCGACTGTTGGATGTGCACCCGTTCCTGCTCCAACCAAGTATTATACCTATTTCTAAAGTATCTCGCAAAACTATAAAACAAAACCCATAAAAATATAAAAGGCTATAACTATTATTTTCTGTAAACTAAACAACCTTTTTTATGCATATATACTATATGTCAACTCGAAAACGGTCAAAATCATCTAGATCATCAGAATCACCGCGCAAATCACGTAAAAGTAAACACATAGAAGATATGTTTGATGATCCAACAATTGTCGATTTTGAAGATCTGAGCCATTATAAGTGTAATGTTCTCTATGATTCCAATCATTATGAACCACATCAAATAATTCATATCAAAGATCGAGATGGTATGTTGGAACATGGAATACAACTGATGAAACAAATAAATAATGCAAAACCAAAAACTGATATGTGTCGACTTTTTAGCAACTTCAATATTAAACAGAAATTGCAATATGAAAAGAATGCCGAAGAAAAATACCCCAGTACACGAAAAAATCGAAAATGGTTAATTTTGATGACTAAATGCAGCGAAGATGCTAAACCGAAAGAACTGATTGCCGGTTTAGCCCAATATTATATAACATCTTCCAAATCCGGACTTGATGAAAACGTTCTTTATTTGGACAACTTTTGCACGTTACAAGTGGAACGGAAACCGGAAAATGCATGCAAATTGGGTAAAATGATTTTGGAAAAATTATACAAAATTACCAAAGAGTATGGTTTATCGCGCATTGAATTGAAAAATTGGGACGACACATCACGTTCTTTTTACAATCATTTAGGATTTACACCATTTTCTGTGAAAGAAGATGTGGACCAAGGTTATTTCTATATGGATGTATCAATTGCATAAATATTATTTTCAGTAAACGAAATAAAACCTTTTTTATGTAAGTAAAATATATAATGTCTTACTTACATTCATTCACTGCGGATAAACTTGTTTCATGTTTCCAAGAAATCATCGAAATCGATACTGATATTATGGATAAAAAAACCGTCCTCCTACAAAAACTCAATGATCTGAAATCCACCTATCAACAACTCGTGAAAAACAACAACAAAAAGATCATGTTATTTTGTCTCGACGCGTTTTATTTTCAATATAAAATATTAACCAACGAAATGGATGACATTTCCAAGTCCATTGTTCTCATTAACAACCGAATGTACGGCGATTATTATAAATTGTATAATATCATTGTCATGCAATCACGTGAAAAGGGATTCCCGCTAAAAACCATCAATGAAAACAAAAAATACGCCATCTACAAAGATTTAGAACCATTCAAAGAGTTCACAATCGAAGAGATTTCCGCTATTCATCAAGGTATTATAGAAATTATTTTCGAACTTCACGAATACCACAACCAATTGGAGAAATCCACTTACCAATATAACAACGTTCGTGCAGGAACATCCATCACCAACTTTATGCACACATTGGAATATGAAAATATGTTAATTCGAGAACAATACACCTTATACATGAACTATTTGTCGTTTTTTCACGATTCACACAAAAAATATTTAACGAAATTGTATAATAAATTGGCTGGGTTCCAAATCGAAGTCGACGAAGATATGATGACCAATGGTCAGTTGGCGAAAAACAATGAAATGGATCGTGCGCAACTCGAAATTGATTTGGAAGCGGAGACCCTTTTAGACGATTCATCGACGGCTCCATCAGAGATGGCGATTGAAAATATTGTATTGGAACAACCCGATGCTAGTGCGTTAGAAAATGTTCAACGTATTGGCGGCGACGGACCATAATGACAATAAGTTCTCACCTATATATATATTAATTGGGAAGTATGACCGATAAACATGCGGAAAATAATAATCCCGAGAAAAAAGATCCCGAAACCGCGAGTAATTCGTCACCTCCATTGAAACCACTCGAATGGACAGTAGAAAATGAAATGATAATGGTAGAATGGTGCGATATTGCCCAGTGTTATAAATGGCTAAATACCCGGGCACACCAAAAATATTCCAATATGCATGCCTGGTTTACAATACCGGCAATTACATTGTCGACCATTACTGGAACCGCATCCTTTGCGCAAACCAGTTTGCCATTAGAATACCAAGGATTTGCTCCCATGGTCATTGGAACCATCAATATTGCCATTGGTATATTAACGACCGTACAGCAATATTTGAAAATATCCGAATTGAATGAGTCGCATCGTGTAGCGGCGATTTCATGGGATAAGTTTGCGCGTAATATTCGTATTGAATTGGCAAAAGCGCCGCATGAACGTTTGGATTGTGCCAATTTTTTGAAAATGAATCGTCAAGAGTTTGACCGTTTAATGGAAACGAGTCCGTCGATTCCCATCAAAATCGTAGAAGAGTTTAATAAGACATTTTCAGGTAGACCCGGAAGTGAAGCCCGTAAAAGATATGATGAATTAAAGAAGCCGGATATATGTGATATTATAGTATCGGCAAGAGAGAACTTATATGACCGATCAAAAGATATTTTAGAGAACTTATCAACATGCGATAATGATATTATTAATAGTGAACTCATGGATCGTGAAGCAATTATACAGCGTAAATTAGATGAAATCAAACGACGAGAACAAGCAGAACAAAAAAGAAAAGAAGACGAAATTAAATTACAGAGTCAAAAAGAGGATATGAAAAAAGAGTTTGCGCGCAAAGCGTTCGAAGTAGCACAACAAATGAAAGATAAACAGAAAAAGATTGTCGATTATGTCGAGACATTTCAGCGTATTTATGATAGAAAACCAACAACCGATGAAATTGAAGAGAACTTTAAAGATGATTTAGAAGTCGAAGTAGTACAAGCATTCTTAGCAACTTATGGTGGAAGTGATTTGATTGTATAAAAAATATGAATACATATACGCATTCATATTTTTAAGGTGTTTATTTTTTTATTTTTTTTATAGTCATCGTTTTTCCAAATGTGAGTGTTGGTGGCGGTACTACAGGAGTGTCTTCTTTTGGAATCACTGATTCTTTCGTAGTGTCCACTTTTGCAATCACTGCTTCTTTCACTGTGTCTTCTTTTTTTGGAAGATCGGTATCATCCACTGGACTATATTTATCCAACACAATTTTAGGTTTGGTTGTTTTGCGAACCTTAGGAATCTTTTTCTCGGCATCATTTTTCTCTTCTACCTGATGAACTAATGGAATCACATTTTCAGTGGCTTCTTTTTCTTTATCAGCCAACATTTGACGCGATACAAACTGTTTATATATTTTGTCCGCATCCACATGATGTATTTTACGAAACACGAAATACCGGTTCATGAATGATATCCATTTTTCGTCATCAGTCATTTCAAATGCTTGACGATATTCAGATTTCGCATTACGGTTTTGACGAACTTCTTCTTCCATGTATGCAAAGAGTTCACTAAATAAACCGGATCCATTTGGTAATCCCATATTCTGGGCTTCAGTAGATGTCAACAATTTGAATCCGTAGTTTTCCATCATACGCACCAAGTAATCAAAATTGACCAAATATTCCGCAAAGGTTTTATTGATCGAGTCTTGGAACACTTCAATCTTGTAGCCCACACTCAATTCGTCATCTGGAAATCCAGTCTGGTCATATTTCTTAACAATTTCGTAGATTTTACGATCTTGTCGCATAATAGCCACCCCTTCTCCATTTCGTTTTTTCGCCAATTTCTTGAATACCGTTTTGCCATCATAACAAGTTCCCACAAAGTATCCATTGACTGCAGTGCATTCACTGACGTTTCGCAAGAAATTATGGAAAGATACATTGTCTTCGAAGAAATAGTGTAATGCAAATTGACATGACGATACATTAAAACCGTCTTGTCCCACTCCATATTGACGATACACTCCGTCTTTCAATTCTTTACGTTCTCGGGGTCCTTGACCAAAGATGGCTCGTGCAATCATTTTCTCCTTTTCGGTAGTAAACGCCGATCCGTTGCGAATATTCTGACTACTGTTTCCATGAAGGAAAATGGCTTTTGGAAAATCAACATCCGAACCTTTTGGAACCGCTTTCAAATATCGCGCACATGCACCGTCCAATGAATTGAATATATTATCCCGTGAAATATCCACACCAAAGACAAATCCCAATTTGGACCGGATCCATTTTGGTAAATCACCGCCTTTTCCCATCGCAAAATCAACCAATGTATCTTTTCGTTTCGATACACTCATGATGAGACGTTTCTTGACAAACAAATTATGGAAATCGCGCAATGCTTGGGTGCTGGTTTTTTCATTACTGCGATTATAATACACATCATCGTCTTCTTCGACTTCTGGTAAATCACGACCATTACGTATCATATTATCCGTGACTGGATGATGAATCGAGTGCCAATTCGAATTAGCCACATGATAAGCATTGCCAAACTCATTGCGACCCGCTCGCAAACTCGCGGTTTTGTCATAACGAACACGAAGAGGAACCCATTTCCAATATCCGTCCAAATCCATATCATACCGGAACTCAACAATGGTATTGTCTTCAATATTCTCACCCTCTTCCGTTTTCATGACTTCGCCTTCCAATAATTTTATATTACAGAAACAAGCCTCTGGATCATATGGATTCGTGGGTTTGAAATCGACGGGTTCGTATTGATGTTCATTGTCATATTCTTGGTTGGGTAAAACATCGCTAATCATACTTTCGAATGGGTTCTCAAACATGTGTCGTTTGCGATCGAATCCGCATTTCAAAACCAATGTTTTGTATTGGGTGACCGTTTGCAATAATCCTTTGCCGGATTCAAACATGGTACTGATCATGTCACTTCCAGTCTGATCCTTTTTTACAGAAACCAAGAAATCGATCGTATTATACTTGGATGGTTTCCATTTAAAAGAACGATCCCAGGTAGTTTTGGTGATTTTACCGGCAACACCTGCTTTATCACTACCCACGCCGCAATTTGATGGGGTGAAGATGAGACCATCGGTATTATATTCATAGAGTCCTTGATCAATACTGTATAATATATTGGCACATCGCTCAAATATCGAAATATTTTTCGTGGTTTCGTAAAAGTTTTTGCATTTTACATGGAAATCGCAGACGGAAGATGATACCTCGGCCTCGGGTTTACCGACATTGACAACCGATATTGGTTTCATACGAGTCATGATATCTTCCAATAAATACAGACGGAACTTGTTCTTACTAGTTTCTTCATCGCCTTCGTCGCGGATAAAGGCATATTCGCGGACACTTTTACCATGAATATAATAGACATCGAATGCCGCATATAAATTGATATACTCTCCTTTTTTGTCATATTTGATATGTTCACCATCCACAATTGTATTATACAATACCTTATCTTTGGTAACCGCACCAGTGAATATGACATTCATATTCATATCAATCATATAAATGTTGCCAGTTTCATTGATAAACAATAGCCTGCGTTCACCATCGGCTTTGTCGGTCACGGTATAATTATCTAGAATATTGATTTCTCCGTTATTTTTCAATAGATTTTTCACTTGCAACGTATTGGATGATGGACCGGTAAAATCGCCGTTGGTCACACGACGTTCATTGTATTCTTTTCCGTATAATACCCGCATATAGTCTTGTAAAACGGCTTCACGTTGAGAATAGGCAATTGGATAATTCGTTCCTTGTAGACCACTCAATACAATACGAACACATTTACGAATTGCATCCATTAATTTGGCTGCAGTATCATATTCACTGCCGATTCCTACGCGCGAATTATCGATTTCCAATTCAATTTCATAAGTCTCGGGATTTTGGAAAACACCGGCATCTTGAATCAAATATTGTGGAATAGGCGCCTTGCCCGATTTGCGTGACCCTTTGACAATACTAATATCGGCGAAAACGGGATAAGTGGGATGGGCAAATCGAACACGATTAATATGTCTAAATAATTTTTTCGATTCAGTCCATTTGTCCAAAATACTTCGTACAACCGGTGCTTTTACTGAAAAGTCTTGTTCCAGTTGATATGACATACGGAAATTGTAGTCGAATAAATCCACTGGTCTCATACGTTCGCCATTTTCCGTAGTAGGTTGGGTTTTTTGAGTAAACTTGAACTTATTATGACTGATCGTAATATTGGCTGGATCATTGATCAATTTATTCAAATCATTATGTTTGCAATAGCCTTGAATCAAATCAATACCGACAACTTCTGCACGAATATTCGAGACGACTTTTTCTTGACGACGTTGGTCAAAATATTCATTTTGAATACGTAATATATGAAGACCGCGACTATCTCCGCAAGTAAATCCGGCTGAATACAATTGTTTCACTACATTTTCATAGTCGATTTTTGAAATTGGTCGCGCCTGTTTTGAATTGGTTCCAAAACGGATTTCCAATTCAGCGCTTTTTCCACCGACACTTCTTATTGGATTACTTGCTAAATACGCGGCAACCATCGTTTCAAAATCTTTCGTTGCATTCTTTACCGATTCTTCCTTTTCGGTGTTCATGGTTATAATATATGATATATAGTAATTTCATATATTATTTATTATACAATCTATCTTCAATTTTGTGGGAGGACCATATATTTATTGCCACTGTAATGCATGCCATATTTTCCCATAGAGTTCAGGTTTCTTCCACAATCTCCAACCGGTAGTAGCCACGATGGATGGGATTTTTTCGGCAATTTCCCGCAATTCGTCATGTGTATAGAGCGAAATCCCACGAATTGGTTTGTCGTGCGCTTCCATACAAATCTTTTCGTCGCGGATTTGTTGGACCATATTTTCGTCAACAGTTTCGACCAAACCGTATTTTTTGTATTTATTATACGTTAAAATGATTGGCGGTTCGTCATTATATGTGCACTCCATATAAGTTGCATTCGTTTCATTATTGACAATGATGTTTTTTTTATAATATACCGTAAATGCTGCCAAACATGAAAGAGTCGTTTTGCGATTGGCTAGAATCGCCGCAATCATTTCTTGGATTGCAATATTGGTCATTTTATGGTTCAAACACTTCAATGACTTTTTATGTTCTTGTAAATATTCCATCATTTTTTGTTTGCGATCAATTTCTACATTCCCATATTTTTTGCCAATCTTGATGTATTTTTCCATACCGTATTTCGCAATATACATCGCCCAAAAAAGTGTATCCTGTTTGTCTGGAATATACGATCGTAAATGAATCGTCGCTTGTTTGGGTACCATTGCCATCATTTTTGGTGGAATCACCTCTATTTTTGGTTGGACAGCCACTTCCACCTTAGGTTTACGGATGTTCACTACACGGTCGGTAAAAATAATAGCCGGTTTTTCTAATAGATTTGGATTCGATGGAATCGTTTGGTCCACTGATTTTCGAATGATAGGTTCCACGATTTTAGATGGCATAGACAATACTTCTGGTTCAGGAACATCTTTGATTAATTTAGGTGGAAACGTCACCAATCGTTCTAAAGTAAACATGAAAGGACTCAAACCCATAATCCCACTCAAGTTATCTAATTTTTTATAAGGATAAAAAATCCGATTTAACATTATTTCGCACTTGCACTATTATAATATAGTGTTTGGTCTTTATCTTCTTTTCCATAAAAGAATGTGTTTTTATAATTGGCTTTTTGACTTTCTAAAAAACCTAGTGCATTTTCCTGGGTTTCAATATAATCCACATATTTGGTCAATTCATCGACTGTGTTTTCGGGTAAAAAAGAAAGATTCACATACACGCCACTTTTGTTTTCATTCAAAACAACGTCGGGATTTTGTTTGAGAAACTTCAGGATTTCAATATGCTGGTGTTTCTCCATTTTCTCGATTTTGGTTTTTATGTTTTCCAGATGGGTCATCATTTTGCAATACCCATAGTGTCTGTTTATCTATATATTGTTTTCAATTTATTGATTTCCATTGTCATCATCAAAGTCGTCTAAATCAAATACCACATTTTCTCCCTCCAATAGATTCAATTTTTCATTTTCACCACCGCGTTTTGTTGGTTCCCGGTAATCCGCCAATTTCGAAATAACACATACATATGGGTCATTCAATTCATAACGGACTCCAATCACTTTTGTCAAAATCTTGGTATTTTCTTTCGCATCCTGGAATCGATGATCATTATAATTATGATCACGTGCCACAAATACGGTGACTGGCATTGTTCCATTTTCATCTACGACTTCTCCGCGAATACCCGCCTTAGTTATGGTTTTAACAGTGCATTCAATCAACATACCTTCGACTGGATTACATACCATGCATTCATAGACAACTTGGAAATCAACATTCGCTGAATTGACAGTTCCAGAAGAGTATGATACAATGGATACCGAATTGGGTTTGATAAATCCTTCTGCACTGCATTTGTTTTCGATTTTCGCCGCCAATTTTTTCTCCAAGTTTTGCTTCAGATTGCTTCCGATTTCGTTGATATTTAGCGAAACCTTGCATGTCAAAAGCGATTTCAAATATACACCATACACTTTGTTATCGACGGGTTTCTTCTCGGTCATCGTTGCTTCCATAAAATTATATATTATTGCTACATATTGTTTATATCACTTAGAAGAATCAATTTTACGCGTAAACTTTGCGATCATGCCATAGTTTTTGATAATATTGTTTCGGACTATATTTCGATTGTTCTTCTCTATATTCCGGATATTGCGACAATACAATACCTTTACGATTAATGATATAATCACCATTCAAACTATTGAACAAACTAAAGTCGCGGATTTTTGAATAATCTCCGGCAAAATATTCGTCGCCCAACAATCCCGGACCGGTTATATACAATGGATTATATCCATAATATTTGGTATTTACATTATTGACAATTTTTTGGATACACTTCAACAACACTGGATTTTGTGGTTCACTTACCATAACCGCATTGTATATTCCAATACGACGGTCATACCAAATATTGGTATCGATTTTATTATAGATATTATTGAAATAATGATGACTATTTACCATATTCAATTCATCGGCAATATTTATTTTTCCGGCAAAGGGGCGTTCCAGTACTAAATAGTTTTTGTCGCACAGTTCCAATAGTTTGAATCCCTTTTGACATTGGAACTTGATGTCTAAATAGATTCCACCGTTCTTGTATAATATACAATATCTCCATAAATCCGCCTTGTAGGCACCGGGTATCATTTTATCAAATGCATCTAATACGTCGGGTTCGAAATTGTCATGAATAAACTTGCGACAATCGTCGTCGTCAAATAAATGATGTGTAAAGTCGGGATTATCACGTTTCAATTTGTCAACACATTCGCGCATTTTAGGGGGTAGATTTTTAGTATGCCATGTTTGATAAATATGTAACGGGATCACTGCGTTTTTTTTAAGTTGATCATAATCGGGTTTTTCGGTTTCCTGTATTTCATTATCAAAAAAGAATCCCTCAACGTGTGTGTTGTGATGAATACCTACCGCTAAAAGTATCACAAGGAGACATGATGCAATCAATCCATATTTCACATCAATAAAAGTATAATACAAAACAACACATAAAATCACTAATTTATCGATAATACTATTCCTTATATATTTTCGAATGGCTCCGTATAATAATAACCCCACAACAGGGAGAACCATGGTATAATTTTGCATCGTATATATTAGGAATATACTTTTTGATATTACGAAAAAAGTATATTACGGGTCCTAAACGCTGTGGTCGCTTTTGAACTTATTGCATAGATCCTTTGATCACATTACTTAATGCCGTTTGTTCCGGACTGAAAAAATATGTTTTTTCATTGCGACCAGTTAATGTAAAGATTCGCATCAATACTTCCAAAATAAAACACAAGCCTAATTGGGAAATATTTTGCGTGTTCTCATCATTGTAAATAGGCGACCCCACCATACGGTTTAGCAATTTGATCACCTTGTCTTTACCAGCATCGTCAATACGAGCACCGATATTATTCTTCTTTTGGTCGAAATCTTTGATTTTAAATACCATTTCCCGAGTATTTGATTTCGGAGAAACAAAGAGAGTAATAAATCCGACCAATGAATTGGTTTTTTGGGGGATCAATGGTATACGATAATTGAGAACTTGATCCTGTAAATCTTCTAAATCTTCACTATCTGCTTCATTCCAAGTTCTCGAATCGCCACGGATTTCTTGAACCATCACTACCAATTGATCTTCCTTCATCAGTATAATACATGTTTTTCCGAACAAATTGAGACGTCGGTTCTCAAAGTATTCTTTAATATATGGATTGGAAGAAGCTGGATGATCAACCTTATCATAGAAATAGGAAATGAGCGCCATTTTATCATCAAAGGACATGGTATCGAGAATATGATCCGTCATGATTTTGCGAATTGTTTCATCATTTATTTGGTAATCATTGAGAACTTGGTGCACACTATTTTCAGGATTTTTCATCATAAATAATGTTTTCCCGGCATGTTTATACCAACTCTTTTCGCCCTTGGCAATCGTTGTGGTATTGAAAATCGTTGAAATATAAGTGTCAATGTTCTCCAAAATAGCAACTGGATTCCGATTTGGTATCAAGTTTGTATTTGCAGTATTATTTTCGACAGTATCAGTTTCCTTGATTGTTTTATCGATTTCCATGACAAAACGTTTGCGTGGATAAGTTACAGGGCGACTACGTTCATCATTCGATATAGATGTATCAGTGATCTCTACTGGTTGGAAATAATAATAAGCTTTTTGAGAACTTGGATCATATTTGTCAATTAAATGACCCAAACGCCCGTATTTATCGGTCAAATATTCGTTTTTGTTATTGATCAAATAACTCAATGTATAATAGATTTGTTCAACCGGGTATTGTTTGACAATATTAATCGCGGCAAAAAGCGAATCTCGTTCATACGTGGTTTTTTCGCGATACAAGTTGCGGATATTTTGCAATATCATATTTTGGTTCATTTGCACAAAGTTTTGACTATAATTGTCGGTAATGATTTCGTCGCTACGAACTTGGACATTTGGACTGCATACCATATTGCAATTGTCCATGTAATCACATATTTCGGTATGTGGTCGATCACCCGCTTTTAATTTGATCGTTTGACCACTTGCCAGAGTCTGTTCGACTTCCTGACCCATCATTTCTTGTGTAAAATTGGTTTGTCCATGATTCAAAATACAATCCACGGCAACCGATTTCATTACACGTGTGACGTTTCCGATTTGGACGGCTTTCTTTTCGGCTAGACGATAGACATATAAATCGGCGGCTTCTTCTTCAGACTCGGCATCATGTGTTCCGTGTAAATAGATTTCGACATTCCGTTCTTTAAAAGGAAGTTGACAATGACTGAGATTGCGTACGCCACGTCCAATGATTTGTTCAATACGATTCATATTAAACCATGGTTCGAGAACATGGACTTGACGAATGTTCTTAAAATCGAGACCTTCGGCACCTGCTTTCGACAACAAAACCACTTTAATATCTTTACCGTATTTGTTTTCTGGATTCGTGAGTTGTTTAATATCGGCTGCATTGTTGGGTGAAAATGCCTTGTCACCAGTGATCATCACATATTTGGCTTGATGAAACTCGACTCCTTCCTCCAATTTGGATCGCGGTTTCATCGTTAATGCATCCAGTGGTTCAGTTCGTTGACCCGCAAACAAGTTTTTGGCATTCGCCGAAGACGAATAACGACCAAAACCCAATTCTTCCAAAGCAAGTGCCAAGGGGACAATGCCACCATCAATATACTGGGTATAAATAATAATAATTCCAGTACTATTGAGAACACAACGACAGATTTCCGCGATTTTGGCTGAATATTTTGCCAACAGGGGCTCCCCCTTTTCGTCGGTCATTTTGAAAATAGGTCCGTATTTCGCCAATATTTCGGGTTTATAATCGAAATTATAGCGCATAGGTAAATAGTTCTCCGTTTTCTCGGAATAATTCATGGTGTTGGACAACCCTTTTTCGCCAATCATAGAACTAATCAATGCATCAGGATCAATATCATCGCTAATTACTTCTAATTTATCATTTGGATACACCATATTTAGGGATTGAAGAGGATTTTGTAGGAGTGTATAGCCGAATGAATCCATGTTCTCGAAAGTAGGCATATTACGATATTGACCATATTTTGTATAATAATCATAGGATTTCTCTTTCATGTTCTCAATCATGTATTGATAAGCCTTCTTTTGGTAGGAACCAATCGTATTCACATAGATCGGAATATGTTTAATCGATTCTTCGACGGGGGTTCCATTCATTTGTATAGTAGGGTAGTCGATGGATGTAATACTATGTTTCGATGCAAATTGGGTGGGGTAAATACGCATAGGGAAAGAATATGGGTTCTCACCGCGAACATAGGAAATGTATCCTGTCAGTTTGCGCATCAACAATTCGCGACCACCTTCCTTGTCGGCAGTTGCTTCTTTGAAATTACCGTCGGTGTCAAACACATCGTTGGTTTCGATAATAGCGCGTTTGTCATTGACATTCATGAGATTGGTTAACCAAATGATTTCCTTGTAAGAATTGAAAAGTGGAGTGGCGGACAACAATAACATACGTAGATTTTTCGCATACTTGGCGACTTTCATGAGAAGAAGGGCCGTCTTTTTCTTTTCGGCATTGTCGGCGGAAATACGGATATTATGAACTTCATCTATAATAATGAGACGATGGTCGAAGAGTTCGCGGATTTTAGATACTAATTGTTTTTTCGTTAGCGCGGATTTATCACCAACCCGTTCGCGAGTCCCTTTTTTATATTTTTTTTCTTCTGGATGGAGGGCGTCATAGATGAAATTATTGAGTTGACCGTATCCTAAAAACAAATAATTGGCATTGATAATACGTTTAATCGCGGCGACGACTTTTTCTTTCGACAATCCTTTTAAATTGGTGGGGTTGATTTCTTTCAACAAACTATTCCCGACACATGATTCTATATTCCAAATACCATCATCACCTGATTTGATCAATTGTAGACGGCGTTCGTCGAATAGTTGGAGACGGAAATTGGATTGGACATTGGGAGAAGCGACTACTAAAATACGTTTATTGATATTGAGCTGTTTCATATAAGCGCGCATTTCTTCCGCAATACCGATGGCACTACATGTTTTGCCACTACCTAATCCGGCATACAACAATAGACTATTATAAGGTGTTTGTAAGGACATGAAGTTTTTCACAAAGAGTTGATGAGGTAAGAGTTCAAAACGGGCATTGCACATGATATCCGCTTGTTGTTCGATTGGATGTAAAGTTCCGTCATATTTCGTATCGTTAAACTCTTTATGTTTGGCGATTTTGACATTGAAGTTCGGATCATCCAATTCAGGATACAAGAAATCGTACTCATCGGCGGCGTTCCGGTTGTTTTCATATTCTTGTCGTTCTTTTTTCAATAGATCAACATTGTTTTCTAAATCATATATTTGTCCTGCTGGGTTTTCTTGTGTTTCCGGAATCGGATTTTGGGGTTTGTCAACATTTTCGGCTACTACGTTTTCGGCTACTACAGTTTCTGGTTGGGGTACTACGTTTTCGGTTACTACGTTTTTAACAAATGGCGTTGAAGGTTCTGGTTCTACAATGGGTGTAAAGGGTAGTACAGATTCTAAAAATGGCGTTGAAGGTTCTGATTCTACATTTGTTACAACAGGTGCAGATCCTAAGTTCTCAAGTATCGTTTTCTTATTATCTATCACCGTTGGATGAATCGTAAATAAAGGTTTTATCGTAGACGCAATATAGGATGCAAATGATTCTCCACTCGATGTAGTTGCGTGTTTTGGTTCGGCAGTTTTATTGGGTACGCATTTACGTGTTTTTCGATCACGATGTTCTCCCTTGGGACATTTCGGCAATTTTTCATTAGGTTTAGGAGTTTCATCAGTATCATCCTTTTCAACTTTTTTCTTCACCGTTTTTCTTTTTTTGGGCGGAACCACTGCTTCAGGTTTCGCATCCAAAAAATCCAATGATAATCCCTTTTCCACGGGCCCTTTTGATGATGTAGACATTTTTATATAATACCATCACAAATTATGTATGATATTATAAACTTGATTATGAATAATACATTTTATATTTCATTAAACAAGCTTCTATGTTGGTAATAATATGTATTTTTTCTAAATTGTATACCCTTATAGATTCGCAACATTCGTCGTAAGTTTTCCACGCTATTCCACTGACTTCGGCTTTCTCATATTCGGTTGGCAATGGTAATATATCTGGCATATACATCAAATAATATTTGTGCTTGTATGTTTTATAATTCGATCCCATGAATATTTCTTCAAAAGGTAGTATATTGTGCACATTTTTTAACGTCGATGACCCATACCCAGTTTCTTCGCTAAACTCGCGTAATGCACATTCATAATCCTTTTCTTTATAATTACGTCGGCCTTTTGGAAATCCCCATTCCGGCTCAACCCATGTATAATATTTGGCACTATCATCAATTAAACTTTGCAACGATATTACTTGGTTTTTTATCACAATACCTTTGTTCAAATGATTAAACTTTTCTTTGGAAACCAATTCCTCATTTTTATATTGGTTCGTGGCAATTTCGCATCCCCATAAATCCGCCCACAATTCGTCAAACGAATGTTCTAATATTTTAAGTTTTTCATCTACGGTCATTTGCTTCATCATATTTAAAATATACGATGGATTACTCAACGAATATTTACCCCGCATAAAATCAATATAGCCTAAAGTATCTTTGCGACGTATCATCAAATATTCATAGATACCTTCTGGCGATTTATCCGTCTTTTTATTACGATTAAATCGAAAAGCAATGACACCAAAACTCGTAATGGGAGTTTTACATTGATGAAACATATGTCCCTGCTTCCCGCAATTATTACAAAAATGATTATCTTCCATGTGCGACTTATTCTATCATTTATATTCGAATGTTTCTATATAGTTTTAGGAATCATGATCTTTGATGCAAATGTCTGGGGACCTCATTATTGGTTTTTTCTACACACCATTGCACATTCTTATCCACCAGTTGCGAATGAAGTGACCAAACGCAAATATTACGATACCATTCAAAATATGCCCCTCTTTATTCCCAACGAAGATATTGGCAACCATTTCCAAGAACTTTTAGATAAATACCCAGTATCGCCTTATTTAGATAAACGTGAATCTTTTATTCGGTGGGTCATTTTTATTCACAACAAAATCAATGCCCAACTGGGGAAAGAAGAATTGACATTTGATGAAGCCATGGAAAGATATACATCACACTACAAACCCCGACCCATCTATTTAGCCGAAAAGTTGCACATCAAAAAACATTATTTGTATGCGGTCTGTATTCTGATCATGATATTCATCGTTTACATGTATTATACATGATTTCGGAAAGATGCAAAAATCTCTCTTACCAATATAACTAGATGCGGTTCGAAATTGTATTGATTCTTATTACGGTATTTTTAATGGCCAATGTATACAGTGATGGTAAATATTTGAAAATGGCGCTTTCTGGAAAGAAATATTACCAGATGGCGGGGATTGCGTTCGGGGCATTTGTATTATACTGGTTAGTCAAGAAAAATCCCCTTTACGCCCACAAAATCATAAGCACATCGAATGAATATTTGAAATATATGCCCGTCGATAAAAATGCGGCCATGGTGGTTTCCCCTATTTTGGATTTTACAGCGAAACACGGATTTAGCAACAATAGTAATATGGGATCATCATATTATAATCATCCAGTGGCCTCCATGCCACAAGTCCGTCCTAATGCGTATTCGGTAGGTGGTGCACCAAAGGCTACCAAACGATCGGTAAGTGAAACGAAAAAAAAGTTCGTCGCTGCAAGTCAAAATTGGCATTGTGGTAAATGCGCGCGTCAATTACCGGCTTGGTTTGAAGTAGATCATAAAGTCCGGTTGGAATATGGCGGAAGCAATCAAGTTGACAATTTAGTCGCATTATGCCGCGATTGTCACGGTGAAAAAACGGCTTTAGAGAACTTATAATATATTCATAATAACAATGTATAATGAATATATAAGAATGAAAAATGAAAATGATGACGGGGCTTTTATAAAACATCCACCCCTACCAAAATTACCTCGATTATTCACTGATGTCTATGCAAAAATTAAAAAAGCCGTTCATAAATTACCGAAAAAAGTGAAGAATGGATTCAATACCGGTTTTATATTTGCACTCTTCCCCCTACTTGCCTGGTTGTTTGGGAAACCGATGAATCCGATTATGTTATTATCATACATATTTGCACTCTTTTGGATTGGAACACTTTTAGGCATGATGTTTACAGCCATTGCCGAAAGTATGCACGCGTTTAGCAGTTATAGTCGCGGTCAAAAAACTGGTATTGTTATTGGATTTATGGGACTCTTTGTATTTTTAGCAGCATTACTCATGTATTTGGATGTGAAAGTTTTTAATAATACGATTTATCAATCCCTCTTGGCCATGTATATTTATTGGACTTCATTCTCGTCTCAAATACAAGCCAATATATTGGAATCGGTGAAAAATGGTAAGGAAACTGCAGCCAATATGAAACAACCAAACATTGATTTTTCGAGTATGAAAGATTGTATAAAAAACAACATGTTCTTACTAATAGGCGCGGCAGCAATATGTATTATTATGTTTTTAGCCGCACGTGATACAAAAGGACTTACCAAAAACTTCAATAGTTATACCGTATTGATGCTGATTCCTATTATAGTGGGTTTTGTCATATTATCGCCGTTATTTAAATCCAATTCTCCGCATTTACTTATGTTTGGTGGAGGAATACTAGCGCTTATAATTGCAGTAGCTGTGTATTATACAAATAATTTGAGTCCAGATACAGCAGCATTTGGTAGTCGTGCCGCGGGATGGTTAGGTCTCGCCATAGTGATTGTCGGTTTAGCAATGGTAGTGAAATTATTTGCGAGTGATTTAAAACAAATGACCGGTTGGCCCGGTTTTTTCGCCAATTTGTTGTTTTATATTCCTTGTTTACTGAATGATTTCATTGACTATTTGTTTCTACAATTCAAAACTACGCCCAATACGGTATTGTTGCTCTTTGTTGTCGAAATATTACTGATATTGTTTTATATCTATTATCCACAATTGATGAATAAAATAACTACTAAAAATCAGGCGAGTATACAAAAAACCCCACTCTTTTTAAATAATCGGATGGTTATTGCGAATAGTGACAAGATGTTGATGGCTATACCCAAATATGATACTACAAGTTCACTCGATAAACCGCGATACAATCCAAATTATACAATGGATATGTGGATACACTTAAATATTCAACCATCATCGACTGCATCTTATGCAAATGAGACGACAATATTTGATTATGGTAATGGAAAACCACGTATTGCTTATAAAAACTCGAGTGGCAATACTCGTGCCGAAAATGCAGACAATTATTTGATTTATGTTTCAAACAACGGAGACGATAAACCACTTACAGTAAGTGTTCCAAACCAAAAATGGAATTATTTCGCATTTAATTTCTTTGATTCTAAAGTCGATGTGTATATCAACGGAACTTTAGAAAGAAGTGTCGAATATGGCGAAAATATGCCATCATACAATTCAACCGATGTGATATCAATTGGTAGTGACAAAGGTTTAGACGGCGCAATTTGCAACATCAATTATTATAGTATTCCATTGTCAGACACTCAAATTGCCACAAAATATAATATATTATCTTTACAAAATCCACCATTTTGAATGTAAGAATATTATATTTCGATAAAGTATATGGACACAATAACTATCGTATTAATTGTAGTGATTGTTATTTTAGTATTTTTCTTGATTCGTACCAAGAGTTCATCATCATCATCGGCTGTCACAAAAGAGACTATATTGAACTTGAATAATTCCAATTCGGCAATTGCATCGACATCTTCATTTATAACCAATTCATCATCTACACGATTTTCATATGAATCATGGATTTGTGTAAATACCTGGAATAACACAGTTACCAAAGATATTTACTATGCAAATACAAGTAGCACCGATCCAATTGTCAAATTATCTTTAGCCGCTTCTTCCCCTACCTTGACGTGCACAATTAAAACAGCTACATCCACCTACACACCAATTGTTGTAACCAAGAACTTCCCTATTCAAAAATGGGTCTATGTAGTCATTAGTGTCGATAATACCGTTGTTGATTGTTATTTAGACGGAAAATTATTGACTTCCCAACAGTTACCAAATGTTGCCTATGTCACTGATGCATATGGTATTAATTTTGGTATTTTTGATGCATATTTAACCGGTTTTGTTCGCAATGCTTTCCCATTGGATCCACAAACTGTTTGGACCAAGTATATGTCAGGAAATGGTGTAACCACAAGTGGTTCATCATATGGTGTTACTGCTGCCATAACCAAAGATGGATCGGAGTATTCTACCTTATTTTAGGGAGAGTGGGATAAAATAATACAAACATCAATTCTATTTTTATAGTAGTATTATATAAATAGAATCCATCGCTATGAATAATCTTGGTCAAATGAAAGAATATGGTGAAGAAGCCTTGGGAAATATTTCCCAAAACTTATCCAGCGTCGGCGATAGTTTATCAAGTACTTATAATAATGCCGCAACCAGTGTTGGTGGCTTAAAAGATAGTCTTACCAATACATTTAACGAGTTTTCTTCCAAAAGTGTAGGAGACGCTAGTACCGAGTTTTTACAATCAAATACATTGATTGCTCGTTTTGCCTTTATTATTATTGTCATCTTTTTCTTTGTTCTTTTATTACGTTTAGGCATATATTTGATTGGGTATTTTACAGAATCATCAAACAATCCTTATTTAGTCAAAGGTATGATACCTGGAACAAACAACGTAACTATTTCACAAGATCCAGCCAACAGTAATTCAGTTCCATTATTAAGATCGAGTAATCAACCTACCGGTATTGAGTTTACCTGGTCAGTATGGTTGAATATTTCGTCAGTAGATGCTAGTAATGGTTATTATCAGCACATTTTCAACAAGGGCAATAATACATACGATTCATATGGTATTGCGACGATAAATAATGCACCTGGTGTATATTTAAGTAAAAAAGTTGATCCAAACAATACAGGCACTACGGAAACAACTGCCTATTTACATATTGTGATGGATACAGTCGATGGTGCAGCGAGTCAAACAATCGATGTTGATCACATTCCTTTGAAAAAATGGTTCCATTTAGCAGTTCGTATGGAAAACAAGGTCATGGATGTCTATGTGAATGGTGTGATTTCAGCACGTTCTACATTTACCAGTGTTCCAAAACAAAACTATAATGATGTCTATGTGTGCGACAGTAAACTCGGATTTAATGGCAATTTATCCAACTTGCAATATTTCAATCACGCATTGAATGTATTTGAAATCAATAATATTGTAATGTGGGGACCAAACACCAAAAATAGTGCATTGAGTTCAGTGGTAAGTGGAACATCGCAAAACACGAGCTATTTATCGACTTCATGGTACATGTCCAAGTTGTAAACAACAAACTTGTAAACGACCAAGTTGTAAACTGTATCAAGTTGTAAACGACCAAGTTGTAAACGACCAAGTTGTAAACGACCAAGTTGTAAACGGTATAATACAGAATCCATATCCTGTATTATTTAGATAAGAAGTTTTAGAGGACTATATTATACAATATGGTAAAAATATTGGCATTTGATACGGAAACTACTGGATTACCTCCATTTCAATTTAACGAATCTGATCATTCACCACTTAAAAAACATGGTATATGGGAAACATGGAATGAATATAATACTAGATTGAATGGTATCCGAACTGAAATTAATAAACCTAAAATGGATTTAAAAAATAATCCAGAGTTATGGGAAAATTACAAAGAAACATGGCCATACATTGTGCAATTAAGTTACATATTATATGATAGTGATACTCACGAAACTGTAATACAAGATATGTATATAAATATACCAGAAAAGTTTACAAATGCAGATTTCTTAGAAACTACCCATCCAATTGTGAAAACTGCAATTGAAGCAGGTTTGAAACAATCTGAAAGAAAAATGATAAGTGAAGCAATTGATATATTTATGGAAGATTTTAAAATCGCGGACGTTGTCACTGGACATAATGCAATGTTTGATGTAGATATGTTATTGGCAGAATGTACACGAACTGGAAAAACAAATCACTTTGAAGAAATAATGAATACAGACAAAATATATTGTACCGCATGTAAAGCAACTAACTTTGTGAAAATATATTATGATTTATCTAAAAAACCGCTTCCTCTTCCCAAAATGCCAAAATTAAATCAAGCATATTTTAGAATATTTGGTTATGCACCAAGAGAATCTGCATTACACAATGCATTGATAGACGTTGTTGTATGTTTACGAGTGTTTTATCGCATGTGGTTTCAAGGTATTCGATTTGATGACAATAGTGATGATATTCCAATATGCGGTTTAGCCTCACCAGATTTATATTTAGATTTGAAACAAAAACATCCAGGAAACCCTATCATAGAATTAATTGATTCTATTACACCGGATGGTTTTGGTCTAAACGAAATCGATGACAAAGGTTTACACGTTTGTGAACCAATTGAAAATGATACCGTCGAAAGTATAATGACGGGTATTGATATAAAAATTATTAAAAATGCGAACTATGCCAAATCAAGACATGCTAGATACAAATTACTGACAAAAAATACAAAAAAAGGCGGTATAAGATGCAGTGCTAAAAATAATAAAATACGTCATAATCGAAAAACAAAACGCTCGAAATAATTACAGACCTTTATTTTCTGTATTATCTGATTCGAACACCTACACCATTGTAAGGACATGAATTACAATTATAATGAAAAATATATCCTAAACTTTCCAATTGATCATCGATCATGATAATATCGCGGCTATTTACAGCGG
>JACCDL010706121.1_pt1 | contig 93858 bp, 132 predicted proteins | sample 7441931 | NCBI WGS metagenome assembly JACCDL01 (sample SAMN15323437, study PRJNA562643) | freshwater metagenome | isolation source: river surface water | place: USA:Blue River Watershed | collected 2017-08-16
GATCTAGAATAACAAAAGTGCCCGATACAAAAATAGTTCATAATTTTTATATTGAACAGATTTAATATGATAAACTTTAGACCATTTGTAGAAAATGATCCCAGAAAAGACAGAACTCTGTTTACTGTAACAGAAGAATCTTTGTATAATAGATGCGAAGTGATGCTACCTAAAAACATAATTCAAGGTAAAAGTGTGTTGGATATTGGTTGTGCAGCTGGAGCAATGGGACATTGGTGTTTAGAGAATTCAGCTTCACTTTATCATGGCGTGGAAGTGCAAAAATCATATATTGAAACAGCTGAAGAGCTTTTATCTGTATATCAAAATAGTAAAATATTTGATAATATAGAAGATACTAACGATTCATATGATGTTGTTATAGCTGCTGGAGTTTTGCATGGCAGCTTTGACATTATTAATAAAATAAAACAATTATGCATTAAATCTACGGAATATGTTATCATTGAATCGCATCTAATAACAGAAAGCGAATCCCCGAGCATACAAATAACCACTGGAAATATGATAAATCATTCCGATGTGAATAACCCATTCAGTGGTTTACAACTATCACCCACTATATCAGCATTAAACCTATTGATGCAAACTAATGGGTTTGAGATGCAAGGTAGGCTATTCCCGAGAACTATTAAAAATTCTCATGATGCGTACGATGTTGCTAATGGAAACCTCCACAGATTTATAGCCAGATACAAAAGAACAAATAATTATCTACTAACTTTAGAGGAAAGTATAAATGTGGGAGTTTGATAAAAAAGTCGCTAAAAGATTCCAACATGAAGCTGCGACTAATATTCCAGATTATGAGCGTGTAGTTAACCTATGCTATGAAATAGTTAACAACAACTATCCAAAAACAGCAAAAATAGTTGATGTTGGTAGTGCATTAGGATATACTCTTCATAAGTTTATCAGTAAAGGTTATGAAGATATTGTTGGTATTGAGACCAGCGATGCTATGATTGAGCAGTCTTTATATCGTGAGAAAGTGATTAAATCCGATGTATTTGTCGGTAATTATGATGTAGTATTAATGAATTGGACTCTGCATTTCATTAAGAGTAAGTGGACTTATGTAGATAAGATTTACGAGTCTTTAAATGATGGTGGTATACTAATTCTTACAGATAAGATGAAACAGTCTGCTTCTGTTAAAGAATTATATTATAATTTCAAGCGTGATAATGGTGTGGCAGAGTCATACATATATGAAAAAGAAAAACAGCTAGAAGGATACATGTTCACAGAAGATGTATCATCTTACTTGGCTAATTTAAAGTGGATTGGGTTTAATGTAGAAATAATAAACGCATCCCATGGTTTTGTAACATTTTACTGCGAGAAATAGAAATGACATTTGAACAAGTTATTATTGCAACCATAGTTTGGTTGGTTTGTATCGGCATTGTTTATGCCCATAGTGGGTTTATTAAAATCCGTGATTGTTACCTAATGTGGACTAAGAAAGAATATTGGACAGATTACAACACTGTAGAATTCGTTTCTTGGGCTGCGAAAGGTATCATTATTGTACCTGGACTTATTTTTGGTGTTCAGATCTGGTGGTTATATTTCCTAACACTGGCTACTAGTCTAACATTAATTTGGGCATCAAATAAAAAACTACTGCCGACTTTAGTAGGATTCAATACCTTATGGGTGTGGATCTCTTGTATGGTTCTAGCACAACATTTAATTAAATGATAATCGGATTAATTGATAATGTTATCGGCAAGTCTCATAACAAAATGTTGTTAGAGATTGCGAAAGAGTTACAATATAACATCTGTGAAAAAACTGTTGATGAAAAATTCATTCAGGGTGGAATAGAATACACTTCTTACACGGATGAACATACATTTGATGTTGGACACAGAAGTTATTTGGTGAAAGACACTAATAACAATATTCATAATGAGGTTTTATTTTCTTTATGTATTCCGATCGTTTTGAGCGTTAAGGACGCATTTCCAGAGTTAGATCTGAATAACGTAATGAGATTAAAGTTTAATGAATTGACACCACAACCACAATTCCCAGAATATTCTTATAATATGCCGCATCATGATGTTGTTCCTCATGACAAAAAGATATACAGTATAGTATATTACTTAAATGATTCAGATGGAGATACATTCCTGTTTAATGAGTTCGCCAAAGATGATATTCCTTTGACTGGAAAATTGAGTTTAAATACCAGAGTTAAATCTGTGGCCAATACTGCATGTATATTCGAATCTAATAGATTACATGCAGGTTCTAATCCAAAATATACTGACAATAGATATGTAATCAATATCGTGGTAGAATCAAAATGAAATTAGCAACACTAACCCAATACGCAAAACATAAAGATGGAACATATGTTTCTTTGGAGATGTCCGAAGAATCTAGAAAACTTCTAGACAATTACGTCGAAATGAATCTTGGACTACAAGAAAGAGTAGATCCGAGCACATATCATATCACAGTAATCTATTCTCGCACACCTGTTCCATCCGCAGAGAATCTTTTACATATGAATACTTCATTGCCAGTCGAAGCAATGGTTACTGGTTATGAAGTATTTCCTACAAAGAACGATGGCAAATGTCTTGTAATGCGAGTAGTTTGCCCATATGCAACTAGATTAAACTCTCAACTATCTAAAGAAGGTGCAACAAGTGATTATCCAGATTATAAGTCTCACATCACTATTGCATACGATATCAAGCAAGAGATCGATCCGCATACCCTACCAGTCCCACAATTCCATCTGGAATTCGACAAACTAAACGTCTCCCCTCTCGACCCCGAGTTTACACCAGCGAATAAGTGATTGTCTTGCAAGATTCTTTAGGGTATAATATACCTAAAGGAGATTGTTATGAAATGTTGCAATGACAATTGTAGACAGGGGCGTGATTGCCCACATCGCACATCCATTATGGACAACCCAAAGTTCGTAATGATATGTGCGATTCTCATTACACCATTTATTGCATTCTGGATGCTAATTCGTCATCCCATCATTTGTTATAGAGTTTGGAAGAATAAGGAATGAACAAGCTATTCGTATTGGTTGGTATCCCTGCATCTGGTAAGAGCACTTGGGTTAAGAATCAGGTTTGGGCGAAGAACTGCGTGGTTGTATCCACTGATGAGTTTGTCGAAGACTATGCCAAAGAGTGTGGTCAAACTTACTCTGAAGTGTTCGAAGATTATATGCCTACTGCTGTTCGTCTGATGACTGAGAAAGTTATCCGTGCAAGAGAAGCAGGTAAGGATATTATTTGGGATCAAACCAGTTGTACAGTTGAGACTCGTGCGAAGAAGATTCGTATGCTGCCCGACTATTACAAAATTGCAGTCGTGTTTAAGATTCCAGATATGGAAGAACTGATGATTAGGCTATCATCTCGTCCAGGGAAGAATATTCCATGGGAAGTTGTTTCTGATATGAGCAACAAACTCAAGTCACAGCCACCTACAGAAGAAGAGGGATTCGATGAAATCTGGCACGCACAATGAAGTATGTTTGGTATGCGGAGAGCCAGCTGAGTGGATGAGATCTACTCAATTTGCTGGTGACCATCCCTATTGTAAGTTTCACGCATTGAAAGAATCAGACTTCTATGATGAACCTGATTCCTATGCTTTTTGGTATGAACTAAAGGAGAATGAAAATGCCTAATTGGTGCTATAACACTGTTGAACTGCGAAATGAAGATATCACTAAGATTGATGCACTTGAATCAGAGTTGAAGAAAGAAAAGCCAGAGCCACTGAATCATCTACGTCCCAATCCTGAAGGTGAATGGGACTACGCATGGTCAGTAGATAACTGGGGCACTAAGTGGGATATTACTCCATTTGACTGGGAACGATACGAAGATAACTGCATTCGTATCAACTTTGATTCTGCATGGTCTCCTCCGACTGCTCTGTACGAATTCCTTGAGCAAGAAGGTTGGTCTGTGCGTGCATTGTACCATGAACCTGGAATGTGTTTCGTTGGTCGTTGGGAAGATGGTTTTGATGACTTCTATGAGTATGATATCACCGATCGTGAGTCTATCGAAGATCTCCCGCAAGAACTGGTGGACTTTTCAGGTCTGATGGATGAAGTAGATCGCTATGAGGAAGAGCAATACGAAGAGCGAATGTCTGAACTCGAACGAACAGAGTGGTATGTTGGTCAAGATCCATTCCATGCAGGTCGTTATGAAGTGCAAACAAAGGCATGGCCATATCCTCAGTACTGCGAGTGGGATGGTAAAAAGTGGAGTCGTTGGGAAGGTGATGACATTCAAGTTACTCAGTGGCGTGGTCTGGCTCAGGAATACAAAGAGTGGGATCCAATCGCTGAATTAGATAAAATCTGTTTGGAGGATTAATATGGTAGTTACAGCTATGCTTATTGTTTTAGCCCTATTGGTGGGTTGGTTTTTATGGACACTGACTCAGTGCAATCCAGATGACGAACAAGATTGATACCATCTATCTTCATCGAGACGATCTACAAACTATTCTACAATTCCTGAATTCATTCCCAGATCGCGATATTGTAGAAGTTACATCTGACACATCTAGTGGTATTGGTGCGCTTATTAAAGCGAGTGTTATTGGTGCTACAGTCAATGGACACGTCGTCACTGTAACGAAAGATATTGTAGACGAGAGTTCTTGGTAATGTTTCAGCAGGAACCAAAGTTTGACACCTATGACTATGCCATTGGTGGTAAGATGGTCGTGGGTCGAGCGAGGATGTCAGAACACTTTCGAATGATGCTCGAGGATGGAGACGAAGAAACTAAAAAGAGACTGAAGAGCGATCTGATCCATCAGATGGCACAGTACATGCTCGAGAATAACCTAGTGGAATTTACGTATCAAGACGATCCGATTACAATGGATAGAATGGTAGCTGTTCGTGCGTATCTGGCTCCAAATGATCAGATTAAGATTCTGCGTGTAGCGAATAAAATTGTATGAAGTATTGGACTATTGTATTTCCTGGAGAGTTTGGTCAGCATGTGCAAGAGACATGGAGTGAAGACCAGATTCTTAAATCCTACTATACTCACTGGTGTGGTAAGATGATTCAGAATGTACCTAATCCAGATCTCGATCCTGCAAAGTGTATCGATGATTGGACTGTGGTTCACTGGGCTATGGAAACAGATGAGTTTGGGAATAAGTTATGTGGCTAGTCAAAACACCTGAAGTATCGAATACGACTAAATTAGAACAGATGGAGTTGGAGGAACTTCTAACCTATCTGATTCGATACGGTAAGCCACGTCTATCCTATATTGATAAGGGATGGTATTGCAAAGTCGAGATGAATACGAACACCAAGGGAACTCAGTTCGATGTAGCATCTGACTTCGACCAGCCTACTCCGCTACAGGCAGTACGTATGTGCCATGAGCGTATTATTGGAGCAATGAAAGCATTAGGTGTATGAGAGAAGCCAAGTTAATCCGATATAGAGATGCACACCTCAAGGACTACATCTGGTTCTGGGTAGTGGAAAACATTAGAATTAGTCCAATCTATGGTAGCGAAGAAGACGCTAAGGGATGGGATGGAACAACGATAGATCTAACATGAGAAAAGCAGTAAAAATTGTAACCTTCTACGACGATGGAACATTCGAAGAATCTACTCCATCTCTCGAACCAAAGTGGAACCCACCTGTTCCAAATGTTCCATATCAACCAGTCACTCCGACTACTCCAGTTAATCCTTGGACTCAACCATATCCATGGTATCCTCCATATACGATCTGGTGTAAGACTGCCGATGGAACTGTGCAAGAAATGACATTAACTAGTCCGATTGTGGCACAAAGTGATACCAGCACTCCAACGAATGCATGATTATTTCGAGGTGCTACGACTGCGTAAGGTCGAACGACTACACCAAGAAAGATTAAATGAAGAAATGCTAACTCGAGAACGAGTTAAGCGTGAGCGACTGAAAAGAATACAACGCAATAGAGAATTAAACCTTAATGGGCAGAACATAGATGACTACGCATAAGAAAGTACCAAACGAAAGAATCACGTTAGAAATGGCCAATAAGATTCAAGACGCCATCGACTCCGAAGCACTAAGCTGGATGTCCGATAAAGGCTACCAACTATCCACTCACGAGAAGCAACAAGAATTCGCTGAGAAACGCAATGAAAACCTTCGTAATAGCGGGAACGATTGACCAAGCTAAGACTTGGATTAAGATGGACGCTGAGAAGCGATATGCAAATGGTAATACATCCATTAGCCTATCTGACTATGTGATAGTTACTCAGTCTCTTAAGCTAAAAGGCTTCTCGAACCCTCATGGAATGTTTGTAGGTACATGGTGGAATAGAGACGACATTCCTGAGCTAATCGCCCATCTATCCTTTCAATCGCATAACTACAATCCTGCATTAGAACGAGTGAAAGAAATATATGAAAGTAAGCGAAGATCAATTTAAGTACGAGTGGTTTTCAGGTACAGGGAAAGGTGGCCAGCATCGTAACAAGCATCAAAACTGCTGTAGATGCATCCATGAGCCCACTGGAATCCAAGCCAATGGAACTAACTCTAGGTCTAGAGAGGACAACAAGCGTGCAGCGTACATTACCTGTCTCTCGAGAGTCCAAGCACATTTCCATAGGGATAAGGAAAGAAACCTAGCAGGATCCGAGAGAATCCGTACCTATCATGAACCAGACAATCGAGTAACCGACCATGCGTCTGGATATACAGATACCTATACAAATATCGTAATTAAAGGTGTAATCGAGGATATGGTTACAGCCAGAGCTAAAGCAGTGAGGAAGTAATGACAACAATAGCGACGCTGGAAGGCGAAGAAGTATTAACTAAGGTATGCATTAAGTGTAAGGAAGAAAAGCCTCTCACTGAGTTCTGTGCTCGTACGAGAGACGAAAAAGGTGTTATTACCGAACGCAGAAACGACTGTAATGATTGCAAGAAGGAATATGCGAGAGAGCTAAAAGATCTAAAAAAGACTGTTCCTACAATCGACCAAGATACCTACGCCTGTCCACTCTGCCATAGAACTAAGGAAGATATGGACTATCAGTCCTACAAGAATCCATTCGTTCTCGACCATGACCATGAGACTAAGGAAGCCAGAGGATGGGTCTGTCAAGATTGTAACACTGCACTGGCTCGAATGCATGACTCTCCTGATACAGCTAGAAGAATGGTCGAATACCTAGAGGCAGAAGATCGAGGAGTCTATCTGGGTAATGCAACCAAGTCCTTTACGGAGCTAATGTGAAAGACGAACCAAAATTCAAAGAAGGCGATCGAGTCTACGTACATCCTCTTCGTCTAGAGGCAACGGTGATTAGACAAATCAAACATTATGATTATCCTGATAGCTTCTGGGGTAATGTAGAACTACAATACGACGATGGAATCAAAGGAACTAGCCACTCTTGGCAGATAGAGAAGGTAAAATGACATATAAGTCCGAATACACTGATTGCGACTGTGGATGTAATACTCCAGTCGCTAGTACTCCAGAAGGAATGCTACGATTCCTAGCTAATAGACTAGAGTATGCTGGTGTAGCTGAGTCAGTCGCTGCGATCTATGCTAGAGATATAAGGAAGCTACTAAAGGAACACTATGATCGACTACCACCAAGCGATTAAAGAGATGCACAAGGGAGCAGTCGTCCGTTACATCGGCACCACCAATGGACCAGTCTGGAGGAAAGGATCATCCTTCTGTATGCAACGTGGGTGTATATTCGTCTATGAGAACAGTAGAGTAATCCCTAAGTCATATGGTCATATGGTGTACGATCCAGATTTTCGATATGAACTAACTGGAGAGACAGTCGATCCACGTGGCTGGCCAAACAAACCCAAGAAACATCCAGAGATTAAAGTAATGACTGGTTACTCTAGAATAGGACTAAACAACGTATGAAAACAATCATTGCTGGTGGAAGAACCGTAACCGATTACAGTCTAGTCCTCTCTGCTATAGGGGAAAGCGAATTCGAAATAACCCAAGTCGTCTCTGGAATGGCTCCAGGTGTTGATACTCTAGCTATCCAATACGCACAAGAGAAACAACTACCTCTAGCCGAATTCCATGCTGATTGGAATAGACATAAACGTGCTGCTGGTCCAATAAGAAACCGACAGATGGCTGAGTATGCTGATGCTCTAATAGCTATCTGGGATGGAGAATCACGTGGAACTAAGAATATGATCGAAGAAGCCACTAAGAGAGGACTACGAGTCTATGTAAAGAGGATAGACCAATGAGCGATCGAAAGAATAGGGATAGAGGACAGAAGAATGCTAATCGTAGAGGCAAGTGGGAGTGTAGCTGCTGGCTCTGTATTAGCGATAGAGAGAAGAAACGTCGAGTAATGGAGAAGAGTGGCAAAGATCGTCGTTATTTAGGCGTGGTGGAGGAGCTCGGATAAATAGAGCAATTCTGTGTTAATGAAGAAAAAGAATGGCGTATAAAGAAAAAGAATGCCCTAAGTGTGGCAGCAAGCACACCAAGCGTGGTCAATACTGCTCTAGATCCTGCGGTAATGGTCGTGTATGGTCGGATGAGATGCGTGAAGTCTTTCGCCAAAAGCAGACTGAGTTCATTAACAGTGATGACGATGTAGCCGAAGAAGCCCGATGGCGTATCAATAACTATGAAGAGGAAGAGCCACCAACGCCTGTCCGTGATACCTCTACACTAAGACCAAACCAGTTTGTGGAAGATGGGGATGTGTGGGAGCAGTGCTAGTATGTGCGGGACTATGTCCGAAACCTATGTGCGAAAGTATGTGCGTACCACGTCCGACTACCCTAAAATCCCGTGTCCGTCAAGTGTGCAATGTTGCAAAAAAGAGTTGACTTATATTTGACTTAGGGGTAGAATAACGGAGTAATGGATGATAAAGGATTTGCTATGGACTATATCGAGCTGTCTGAACTACTAGACTTTTTAGCGGATCTAACACTGGATGCACCTGATTTTGAGACTGCACTCGGTGCACTGAAACTTCAGTCTGCACTCCAAAAGTATTACTTTCCGACTATCCACTAAAAGTAATACTTTTCACCTCTAGTAAGTACTCGCTTACTTTTTGGTAAGTAAGTGCTTACTTCGATAACCCCATCGACAGCATGGTTGGTAAGCACTTACTTCGCCATCCATCGTCCGATTGTCTCTCTCAATCGGAATTCTGAACCAATTGGAAATACCAATTTGACTTTTGGATAACCTTGCCTCTGGTGGGGTTATCTTTTTCTTTTCTCTCGTCAAAAACCAGACGAGCAGCCTCCACGTCCACCCCTGGGACGCCATTCGAATCGATAGCGTTATTTTCCTCCAGTCGTGGATAAAAAGCAACCAAAAAGAATAACCCCACTCGGTGGTAGGGAATACAAAAAGTTGTTGACCGAAATTGCAACTTCAGCAATAATTCGTTATCGTTGAATGAAAGGTAAATTATGAAAATTTCTCGTCGTCTCCTCTCCTCGCTGACTTTCCGTGTTTTCACCAAAAATGATTATTATGGGTTTTCGGGCGTTTCTAGCCCAGTGCCGTTGATCGCTGAAAAAGATAATATTATTGTTATTATTGATGGTGATACCGCTGAACTTTACTCAGCTGATATTGATGGTACTTTTGATTGCGAGGACGTTTGCGAAAATATCCGTGAATTACCCAGCGAAACCGAAGTTGAAAAGCGAATCGCCCAGCTGAAGGCTGAGTTAGCTGAATTGGAAGTTTAAGTCAAGCCCCACGACCAGTGGGGTTATTGATTGACCAAAATTGCAAGTTGCGCAATAATTCGTTATCGTTTGAAAGGAAACAAAATGCAAAAGTCTGAAATTCTGATGAATCGCCTGAATCGGGCTGAGGTTTTGATCGAGCAGGCTCGACGTCTGGTTGAATCCGTGATTGACGCCGACGAAAGTGGAGACGGCTGCTCGGCTGGAAAATTTATGAAAACCTGCGATGATCTGGTTGACTTAATCGGTGATTTGGGCTACGAAATTTGCATGCCGATGCAGGCAGAGGAGATGGAATAACCCTACGCCCAGTAGGGGCTTGACAATAATTGCAGGATGGACGATAATAACTACAGTTGATTAGGAGAAACGATATGGAATTGCTTAGCACTGGAAACCCTAAAGTCTTGAAGGGTATGTCTCAAGGATACAACACCTACATCCTCCATCTGGCACCTGCCCAGCTGAGTGGATATGAGACCTGTGCTAAGCGCACTGCTGGATGCACTGCTGCCTGTCTGAACACTGCTGGTCGTGGTGGTATGTTCAAGAAGGGTGAGACGACCAATGTCATCCAGAAGGCACGTATCCGTAAGACCAAGATGTTCTTCGAGAATCGTCGTGACTTCTTGAATGCTCTTGTTGTGGACATCATCCGTGCCAAGAAGCAATCCGAGAAGCTAGGTCTGATTCCTGTGTTTCGTCTGAATGGCACCAGCGACATCGCTTGGGAAAAGTATGAAGTGGCTGCTGGCAAGAATATTTTCCAAATGTTTCCTGAGGTACAATTCTATGACTACACTAAAATTCTTGGTCGCAAAGTTGCGCACATCCCTAACTATCATCTTACATTCTCGGCTGCTGATGGCAATGATGCGGATGTTCTGAAGGCTATCGCCCAAGGTATGAATGTGGCGACTGTGTTTGGAATCAAGAAGACAGAGCCGATGCCTGATACATACAATGGTCGTGTGGTCTTCAATGGAGACGAGAGTGACCTGCGATTCTTGGATCCGAAGGGTGTTGTCGTTGGACTCTACGCTAAGGGTCGAGCCAAGAAGGATACATCTGGATTCGTCAAGTACCCTGTGATGATGCTGAAGGCTGCATAACCCTACGGAGAGTGGGGTTATTTTTCCTTGCAAAATCAACAACTTACGGAGGGAGCAGAAAGTTGTTGTCGGTAATGGAGAGATGGAGCATAATTCTATTATTGATTCGATAACTGGAGATTGATTATGACACAAGTGACTGCTGTTTCTTTCGACGCCAAATCTGGCAACTATTTCGCTAAAGTGGGCTCTAAGACTATCAAGTCTTACTCGAAGGCTTACGTTGAGCGTAAAGTGAAAGCCATGGTCGGCGACATCGAAGTGGCAGTTGCTGCTGCAACCGAAAAGCAGAATCGCTACGGCATCAATGAGCGATTCGGTTTCGTCGAGAAACTGGTGACAATGGTTGCCACTAACGTCCAGCCCTCTGCAGTCATCACTGGCGAAGGTGGACTCGGTAAGACCTACACTGTTACCAAAACCCTCGAAGCTAATGGCTACAAAGACATCAGCGATCTGGCTGAATTCCAAGTTGGCCAAGTGGTTAACACTCGCAAGTGCTTCACGATGGTCAAGGGTTTCTCGACTGCCAAGGGTCTGTATCGTACCCTGTTCGAGAACAACAAGTCTGTTATCGTGTTCGATGACTGCGATGCAGTTCTGAAGGATCCAGTGGCTCTGAACCTGCTCAAAGGTGCACTCGATTCTTACGGCAAGCGAATCATCAGCTGGAATGCTGACATGCGTGATGAAGACCTGCCTCGCTCTTTTAACTTCGAAGGTCGAGTGATTTTCATCTCCAACATGGATCAAGACCGAATCGATCAAGCCATCCGCTCTCGCTCGATGATGATCGACCTGAGCATGACTCTGGATCAAAAGATTGATCGTATGGAATTCATTGCAAAGTCTGCCGAATTCCTGCCTGAGTACGATGCAAAAGTCAAGACCGATGCACTGGCTCTCATTCGTGAGATCAAAGATGAATGCAAGGAAATTTCCCTCCGCACACTCATCTCCGTAGCCAAGATTCGTGCCTCGAACAAAGACTGGAAAGAACTGGCTACCTACATCCTTACAAACTAAAGTGTTACTTTTGGAAACCCTACGTCCTGTAGGGTTATTCCAGATAGTTGTTGACGGAAATTGCATTTTCGGCAATAATTACTACAGTTGATTAGGAAAGGAAACGAAATGAATGAATTCGCTGTGTTTGGGATGAGCAAAGAGGACATCAAGGAAGAGTACATCGAATCCCTGACTGCTCGCCTCTGTGGTCTCGAGATGGTGGTTATGGGTATCCTCTCTGACTGCCAAGAAATGGGTGTTCCCGAAGGTGTTCGTAAGCAACTGAACATCGCCAAGTTTATTCTCTCTGAAATGCAAGATCGAAAGGAAACAGTATGAATACCATCTACAAACCCAAGTCTGTAGTAAGACAAGAGACCAGCGAGTCGATCCAGCAATTCCTTGCCTCTGGTGGACAGATCCAGATTGTTCCTGCTAAGAAGACACGTAAGCGTACTACGCAAAAAATGTCCTCTAAGACTAGCAGAGGGTATAATACAGGTACATCTGGTTTTGCCTCTGGTTTTCCTCGCAAATCAACTATCTAATGGAGATTGTATTATGGCTGGTAGCATTCGTTCTGTTCTTGGCTTTTTTCTGGTATTTGGCGCAGTTGGTGGTATTGACAATGGTAGTGATTTGGCGTCTTGCGTTGGTCTTGCTGCCGTTGGTCTTGCTCTTCTTGCTTCTGGAGTGGCTGCTTTGAAAACTGCTTAAAATGTATTGAAGGGACTCCTACCCTTCAAATAAAAAGGCATAAAGCAACGAGACTCTTTTTTATCACTTTTCATACACACACGGGACTCCTATGAATTATCTTTGGTGGATTGGTATTCTAATGTTCATGGTTGCTGGAGCGTTGCTACACGATGTTCCTTGGTTTAGGTTTATTCCTGCACTTCTTCTTATTAGCGTAGGAACAATCTTTGGTATTTTAGGGAGAGTATCTTGAAGAAAGTACCTGATCAAATTTACGTCGTTTCCCAGAGACGAATCGAGACTGAATATCCAGTTCCAGGGAATTGGAATATCAAGAACGAGATCGAGCATAATTTCGGTTTCCTTCATCCCCACGAACCCAATAAGGCTACGGATGCTAAGCGTAAACACACTCAGCATGGCTGGGCTTATCATGGATTCTATGAGAAGAATGGTGAGTTCTGGGAGAAAGGTTCTGATTGGAAGTATGATGCTATTACGCAGAAGTATAATAGTATTCCCTATGATCGTCCGATTGATCCACTCTATGCCCCTAGAATCTGGGATAATGTACCATTGAGTGGTTTCAAGATTATCGATACGGTAAATCGCTATCGTGGTAATAAACTGTTTAAGGTTATGGATCCTCGTGGGATTGAGTTCGAGATTACAGTGCAGTCGTTGTTCCATCTGCTACAAGAAGGTTCGGTGCGTAATGGTGTAATCCTAGACGAGTGTCTCTGGATGAAGAGTAAAGACTTAGTAGTCGCAGGGAGTATATTGCAATGAACGATGATAAAGTATTTTTCGGTACTATCCTAGCGATGTTTGCGTTAATGACTGGGAATCCATTCATTGCTCTTATTATCTTCTTTTTGAGTATACTATGAAAACATTTTACTATATTCCAAATATCTGGGACTCCGATACCCTAGATGTAAATAACGCTATAGACTTTCCGTCTCATCGAGATATCCATGCGCTTAATGGGAATGGTTATGATGACTTTGAGGTTATATGGCTAGTAGAGGAAATGGCTGCAGATTATATGAGTAATCACGATGGCTGGGAGATTGCAAATAGTTGGCATGGCTCCGAACGAGAGTTTGCTGTATGGGATGAGAATAAGAACTTTATTGGTAAGTACGATGTTCTCTTAGAGTATGAACCGACCTTTTCGGCTTGGAAGAAAAAGTGATTTATACCGAGTGGTCTTGGCAGAACATTGCTGTAATGGTAATTGCGGGACTCCTTGAGTTGACTTTTATTGCGTTCTGGTGTATAATTCTTCTATGAACTATAAAGATTACTTCGAAAAGCGAGATGCGGGACTCCCGAAACCTAAGTGGGTGTATGGGGATAGAGTATTCTCTAAGTATAAGTCCGTTCCCCTAGTAGGAATGGTAATAAGACAGACCGAGGATGGCGTGTTGATCCATTCGGACTTGCCTGTTAAAGTTGGTCGGGGAATTCATAATATAATTTCCGTGCCCCAGAGAGATGTAAAGAGACTAAAGGAGATGTGATGTTGGCGATTGATTTTGAAACTGCAGATCGTATTACTCGGCTTTGTCTGACAGAGCAGCGAGACTATTTGCAGATTGAACTGAATTTGCTCTATTCCACGATGGACTCGGATGAACCTTATTGGATGCATCCCGAAGATGTAGATAAGAATCATATGATGATTCGTCGTATTAATGAAATTTTGGATTACTTTGGTGGAGAACTATATGGCGAACGTGAAGCAGGGAAATTTAACACGTCCCCCTCAATGGTGGAAGCATCTCAAAGATTGGAAGCGTATTTTCTGGAAGTCGGAAAGAAAAGCGCACAAGAAAGAAATCAAGAATGACTTATCGTAAGTATTACTGGACGCATGCCAAGCGCCAGATCAGCGTTGCGCTAGAGATGATTTGGTATGGAGTAATACTGGATCGTGGTCATCACTCAAGTTGGAAAAAGAATGAACATCGCAATAGATTTTGATGATACATATACAAGGGATCCCCAGATGTGGGATAACTTTATTAACATTGCACTACTAAGTGGACATAATGTCTATTGCGTGACTGCACGTGCAAACCCGAACGACGAAGAAGTGCTGGGTTCTATCGGTCAGATGGTTGGTCGTAAGAATTGTTACTTCACTGCGATGCAGGGTAAGAGAGCATATATGTATGCCAATGGAATTAGCATTAATGTTTGGATTGACGATATGCCTGATATGATTTGTCGTGGTATCGAAGTCGAGCAGAACGACGGAAAGATTTATCTGCCATGAGAGGATTAGCGATTCTTATTCTTCTAGTCTCTGGTTGTACGACTACATATACAAATAACATTAATGTTCGTGTGAACGATTCCAAGAATGTTTCAATAGAAGTGCGCAACCCAAACAATCCATACTATGACGGACGAAGAAGTTATTAAAATGTATGAGGATATGCTCGAGTGGTTCGGTGAATTGCCGAATCCCGAGCATGAGCCTATTCGGTTTGCACACTATGTAAAAGTTTACAAATATTATAAGATTAGGAAAGAAAATGAAAATCGGAATCTGTAGCGATCTCCACTTGGAGTTCGGTGACTTGAATATAAAAAATGAAGACAATGTTGATGTGCTCATCTTGTCTGGGGATATCCTTGTCGAAAACGATCTGCAGATCTTTGATCGTCGTCAGATCGAGATGGGATTTATGCAGGCACGTTCAGTTCGTTTCCACGAATTCTTCCAACGTGTTTGCTTTCAGTTTCCACATGTGATCTATGTTGCAGGTAACCATGAGCACTACCATGGCGACTTTGCTCACACCATCAGCAATCTGAAAAAGAAGCTGGCGCATTACACCAACCTTCACATTCTCGATCGTGAGGTGTTTGATCTTGGCGATGTTCGTTTCATCGGTTCTACTCTATGGACTGATATGAACAAAGAGGATCCACTTACTCTACATGCGATGAAGCGTATGATGAATGATTTCCGTTGCGTTCAAAACAGCAACAATGTAGTCAACTTCAGAGCAACTGAGCCTGTTGACAAACCTGTTGGTATGAGTGACGAAGAATGGATCGCACTTCCACTTGAGAAGCGTACCAAGAATGTGTTCAAGACTCGTACTGCTACCTTCTCTCCAGAAGATGCAGTTGAAGAACACAAGAAATGTCTCGGCTACATTAAGAATGTATACCAAGATACTCCTCCTTGGATGTCTGTAGTGGTTGTTGGACACCACACTCCATCTCATACTTCTTGCCATCCTCGTTACAAGGATGACCAGATTATGAATGGTGGTTACCACAGCGACTTGTCTGAGTTTATTCTGGATCGTCCAGGAATCAAACTTTGGACACATGGGCATACACATGAACATTTTGACTACATGATCGGTTCTACTCGTGTTGTCTGTAATCCACGTGGTTACGATGGTTATGAAGATATTGCTAATAACTTCAAACTAAAGGTTGTTGAAGTATGAGTGTGTATAATCCCGACAAATGGTTGATTGTTAAAATCAACAGTGAAAACCCCCACTACCGAGTATTTGCTACTTGGGGTGGTGGTTATCTTAATGGAGACTCATGGAAATTGAATTCAGGTATCACTAAGGTAACTGAGAATCAAGATTACTACTTTTTTGAAGGTAGTTCTGGCTCAACATATGTTTGCCGTAAGGGTATGTATGGTTCTACTGGATATGGCTGGGCTGTGATTAATAATATGCGTGACCAATCTGCTGAAGAACAAAATATCACGATAGATATTCTTCCAGAAGAAACTAATGTTATGGAGTTAGCATATGAATAAAACAGTAACAGTCATACAAGACGGAGAGGATTTAATTCTTCCCCTACCTGATGATATGATGGAAGAAGTTGGTTGGAAAATCGGCGACACAGTGAAGTGGACAGATAATGGTAATGGTACTTGGACCATACATAAAGTGGAAGAACAGCTAGATCTCTTTGACGAGAAGGATGAGGCTGTTTTGGCATTGATGAAAGAAAATTCACACTTAAAAACTCAGATCGAACACTTAAAAGTTGAGTTGAAAGAAATTAAAGGCACATTTGACATTGATGATTGGAAATAAAATGAGCAAAACATTCACAGACGTATCAGTTTTTCTTCGTGCAGTTGGACAAGATGTGCCATCTAAGCCGATTGGTGAGACTGACCAGTCAAAATTATACAAAAAACTCATTGATGAGGAATATCAAGAGTTTTTAGAAGCGTTTTACACTGATGACACTGCTGAAGAGATCGATGCATGCTTCGATATGATGTGGGTTATCATCGGATATATGAAATCACGTGGTTGGGATTGTGAAAATATCTGGGATGAGGGTGCGAAATCGAATTTATCCAAGATTGACCCCCAAACTGGTCTTGTGAGACGACGTGAAGATGGTAAAATTCTTAAACCAGAAGGTTGGCAACCACCAAATTTCAAAAAATTTGTTTAAATATATGAAAAAACTATTTTTAAGCGCACTTTTTATATGTTCTAGTGCTTTTGCTACTGATACCGTAAAAATTTACAGCCCTTACAGCCCATCGCACTCTGGCACACCAGCGATGTTTCGAATTGTTGATGAAGCTAACAAAGCTCAAAGCATCTATAAGTTTGTTTTAGAGTTTAAACCTGGTGGTAATCAAATTATTGCGTTGAAATCAATGGATGAAAACAGCCTTGCAATCATCGCACCAGCGTTTGTAGAAAATGTAGCGAGTGGTAAGCTGGAAGAATCTGATTATATTCCCATTCACACACTTGGTGACGCATGTTGGGCTGTTATCACCAATGGATCTCTCAGGGGTGTTAAAGAAGTCACTGTTGGCGGTGTTGGTTTTGGTAATGCAGCACATCTAACTTCGCTTGCACTAGGTGAGAAATATGGATTCTCTGTTCGTTACATCGTATTTAAATCGAACAATGATGCTTTAATTAACATGGCTGGTAACAATGGCGTGATTATGGTTGTTGATCGTTATGAGGCATACGAATCAATGAGGAACCAAAACAAAAATCTTCAAGTTTTAGCTGCTTCGTGTCCAACAAGATTACCTCAAGCACCTGACATTAAATCTTTAAAGGAACTTGGAATTGATGCGCCACTCGTTTTCAATACAACAGTTGCTCATAAATCTATGGATCCAGTGCGCCGCAGGGCTATTGCCATCATTCTTAATGATGCGCAGAAGCGTATTGGCGCAGATGAGATCTTTAAGTTATCAGGTATGAAAATCCCCAATGAATCTGCAGATGTGTTTCATCAGAAATCTGTTGATACTGTAAGAAAATTGCAGAAAAAGTATCGTGCTCAAATAGAGCAATCTAAATGAATGGATTAATAATGGATAATATTCAAGATTTTCTTTTTGTGAAAGATAATTTTCTTCAGAATTATGACCAAGTGTTAAAAGATAGTGACGGTATGGAATACACTCCAGATCAAAATGGTCTCTATCCTGGAATTAGAACTAAAGACTTAACTGGACAATATGGAAAAGATATAGTTGAATCTGCAATTTCTCTTATTAATAAAGAAAACAAAAAATTCGACTACCATTTTCATTTCCACATCAATACAACTTATTCCAATGAAGCGTGTAATGAGGGATGGATTCACAGCGATGGGTCTCACTACACAGGTTTAATTTATCTAACACCAAGAACTATTGATGTAGAAGCAGGAACATCGTTTTATAATCAAAAAACTAGATTCTTAAATGAAAGTCCTTTGATGCGAGAGTTTTTTAAAGGTAAATGTAATGAAGAATCATACGTGAATGCTCTAAAAGAAAATAACTTTCAGTATGAATTGATTAATAATGTACCATTTGTGACAAATAGACTAGTAATTTTTGATTCTAGAACACCACATAAGGTCAATAATTACAAATTGCGTAATAATCAACCAAGAAAATCTATTCTTTTTTATATTAATTTCATTTAACTGTTGACATGCAAGACTTTACACGATATAATAACACTATGATTACACTTTATCTTGATATGGACGGCGTCCTTGCTGATTTTAACAAGGAATATACCAAATTTGACCCCCAAAAAGAGGATCGAAAGAAATTTCGTGACTCTGTCCTGACACATAAAATCTTCGAAAAGCTCGATTTTATGCCAGACACACAAGAATTGCTCAATCATGTGTGTAAATTGAATAATGTGAACATTGAAATCCTAACTTCAATGGGAACGCATGAACCAAACCAAGCCAATGAAGCAAAATCACAGAAGTTGAAGTGGTTGAACGCTAAAAATATCCCTTACAAAGCGAATTTTGTTCACGATAAACAAGAAAAGGCGAAATATGCAACCCCAACGTCTATTCTTATTGATGATTCTTCTGGTTGTATTGGTCCATTTATCGATGCAGGTGGTCATGGCATTCTTCATAGTCATTCTTCTGAGACTATTCGTATCCTCGACTCGACTATTCTTCAAATTAGAGTCGCAGCTGAACTAGATTCAAAATATGCTTGATATTTTCAAACCAACATTTGACTGGATTCGTGATGATTTTAAGTCTAACCCAATTCGCTTTGCTATTGAGTTGCTTGCTTGGGCTATTAGCATTGGCTGTAGTATTACTATGGCACTCACAGTCCCGAATCCTCCGCTTCTCGCTCTTTATCCTGTCTGGATTGCTGGCTGTGCCCTGTATGCTTGGGCTGCTTGGACTAGGAAATCTTTTGGCATGTTGGCTAACTACATTCTGTTGACAACTATCGACACAATTGGATTGATTAGGATGATTATATAATGAACCAAACTCTTACAACAAACACATTTTTCGGTGCTGTTCCACCACAACCAACTTTACCACCTCCTCCAACTGCCCCTTCAATCACGATGCCTGAACCTATCAGTTATGAGTTTCAGGTAGTTGAACATGTAGAAGATGGTAAAATTACTAAAGTTGCTTTACAAGTTCGTAGACACACTCATGACCAATATGGGGGTATCAAAATCCATGGGACTTGGGAAGATGTTCCACGTGTAAGGATTGGCGATGTGGCGTCTATGGTGTAAAGCGTTAGGTGAAAAGGCTAGCAATGACAACAACGAAGCTGATAAAGTTGCTCTAATTCGCACTTGTATCGTTGCTTGTTATATTATAACTAATATGTTTATTATTGCTGGCGTAGTGAGACATTGGTAATGTTAACAGACTTTAGAGTAATAAAAAATTTCTTTAACGACCCTGATAAGATAAGGCAAGTTGCGCTACAACAAACTTATCATACATACGAACAAGAATCGTCTTTCGTCAAGAACAACTCTAGGTTTCCAGGGAGAAGAACTGGAAACCTTTTCAATTCTTTAGACAAACTTCTCTATAAAGAACTTATGGATGAGTTCTTTAATAAACTATTTAAAGAGACTGTTCGTCCAGATTGTAATATAAATTATAACGCAACTGGTTATCCTGTTTTCCATAGTCTTTTTGAGAATGACTCTGATATGGGTGTTGGTGGGCTTCATAGGGATAGCACTATTTTAGCTGCAGTAGTTTATTTAAATCATCCACAAAAAGAACATTGTGGGACACTAATCAATAATGGTATTGACTTTGAGGTTCCATACGAGTATAATACATGTGTAATGTATCGTGGCGACTTCTTGCATGGCGCTGCTGGTGGTTTTGGAAATACTATCGAAACATCTCGTCTTTCCATGAACTTTTTTATTTCTGATATTGAATTGTCTTTACACTCTTTTTCATTATGAATATCTTTTATCTCCACAATGACCCACGCAAGTGTGCAGAAATGCATGTTGATAAACACTGCGTTAAAATGATTCTAGAATATGCTCAACTCCTTTCTACTGCTCATCGTGTGCTTGATGGTGTTCAATCTGTACGCCTCTCTAAAACTGGTAGGAAACAAACTACATTCGTTCTTCCTGACAGTCGTGAGTCTGTTCTCTATTCTGCTACTCACGTCAACCATCCTTCTGCAGTTTGGGTACGAAAGTCCTATGAGAACTATGTTTGGTTATATCAACTTTTCATTGAATTGATGAAAGAGTATACGTATCGTTACGGCAAGAATCACGCATGTGAACGTCTTGCAGACGCTCTTTATACTCCGCCGACTCATATTGCTAAGGGTGTCGGATTTTCTGAACCAACACCTGCGATGCCAGATCACTACAAAGTTCATAACAACTCTATCCAGTCATACAAGAACTATTACCTCGGTGACAAACAACGTATGTTTTCTTGGAAAAAGCGTGAAACTCCCTCTTGGATTTTATAAATACAAGTAAGGAGATATTATGCCAACTTATTCATTTAGAAATAAAGAAACAGGTGAAATTTTTGATAAAGTGATGCGCATTGCAGAGCGTGAAGAATTTCTCACACAAAACCCCCAACTTGAATCAATAATCACTGGTGCGCCAGCATTCACAGGTGATCACATCAGTGCAATTAAAAAATATGATACTGGGTTTAAGGAGGTGCTACAAAAAATCAAAGAACGTAATCCCCACAACGATTTTAACAAGACTTCATCTCAATTATAAAAGGAGAGCTAATGGCTCGCACAGCAGCAGTAAAGAAAGTAGTAGATAATGAAGAACGTGAGTCAAAACCAATACATAGTAATCAGTTAAAAATTCGTTTAGATAATTTAAAGACATTTGATCCATTAACAGATAATCAAAAATTATTCTTTGACGCATATAAAAGAGGGGATTATTTTGTAGCACTCCATGGAGTGGCAGGAACAGGAAAAACTTTCTGTGCTTTGTATAAAGCAATAGAAGAAGTCCTAGATAAATCAAATCCGTTCAATAAGATTATCGTAGTTCGTTCTGCGGTTCAATCTCGTGAGATCGGTCATCTTCCAGGCGATGTCAATGAGAAGATGGAAATTTATGAACAACCATATCGTCAAATTTGCGAAACTTTATTTGGTCGCAAAGACGCATGGGATAGATTAGAAGAACAAGGTCACATTACATTTATTTCTACATCATTTATTCGTGGTATGAGTTTCGATGACGCAATCATCATTGTTGATGAGATGCAGAACCTGACCTATGAAGAGATTGATACCGTTATGACTCGTGTCGGTTATCGATCTAAGATTATTTGGTGTGGCGATTATCGTCAGACAGACTTGAATAAAAGAAAGAATGATGTTACTGGAATCTTAAAATTCTTTGACATCGCTCAACACATGAGTGCATTTACTCGTATTGAGTTTACTGTTGACGATATCGTGAGAAGTTCTCTCGTGAAAGACTATATTTTGGCTAAACTTAAATATGAGGATTTCTATGAGAACAAAAAATGATAACAGCGGAGCAATTTCATAAACTATTCCCACGTAATCCTGAGCCAGCTGTATGGGCAGAGGCAATGGCAAATGTATTCCCTACATACGAGATTAATACACCACAACGTGTTGCTGCTTTCTTAGCTCAGTGTGGTCACGAGTCTGGTGGGTGGACAACATTTGAAGAAAACCTGAACTATTCTGCTCAGGGATTGAGAAAGATTTTTGGTAAGTATTTCCCTAACGATGAGTTAGCTTTAGCTTATCAGCGTCAACCTGAAAAAATTGCGAATCGTATCTATGCAAACCGCATGGGTAATGGACCAGAAGAATCTGGTGACGGATTCAAATATCGTGGACGTGGACCAATCCAGTTAACTGGTAAGTCTAACTATACAGCTTTTGCAAAAGATATGTTTGAAGACTGGCAAAACGTAGTTGAAAATCCAGATTGGGTGACGTATGATAAAGACTTCGCACTTATGTCTGCTATTTGGTTCTGGAACAAAAATGGTCTGAACAGAGAAGCAGATGCTGGCGATATCAAAACAATGACACGCAAGATTAATGGTGGTTACATTGGTCTTGAAGATCGAATTAAACATTATAATGAGTGTATTCACGAACTGACTTAATGAAAAATTTTATACATCATGATTTCCCTAAACTCGAACGTGACACCTCTCCCGATGGCACAAGAGTCTACAAGACGCCATCGGGTAGAGCCTATCCTTCCGTCACAACAGTCACCTCACTCCACAATGCAGAAGGGATCGCGAAATGGAGAGCAAGAGTTGGCGCAGAAGAAGCAAACAGAATCTCTTCCAGAGCAAGCGCACGTGGAACAAGAATCCACTCTCTGTGCGAGGCATACCTCCGCAATGAGGTCTGTGAGCCTGACATCTTCGATAAAGAGTTATTTGGAAGCATTACAGAATGGCTCGGAGACATAGATAATATACATGCTCTGGAAGATCCTCTCTATTCTGATTATCTTCAAGTTGCAGGGACTGTTGATTGTATCGCTGATTTTCAAGGAAAGATATCTGTCATTGATTTTAAGACAGCCTCTAAACCTAAAGACCGAGACGATATCTACAACTACTTTATGCAAACAGCTGCATATGCTGTAGCATTCGAAGAGCGAACAGGAATTCCTGTAGGAAGATTGGTAATCATTATGGCTGTTGAGAATGACGATCCAAGATTGTTTATTGAAAAGCGTGATAATTGGATTGGTGGTTTTAGAAAATTGAGACTTGACTACAAGAACAAATTTGGAGTATAATATAATATGAATATACAGATTGGTCCAAACATTATTATTCTTGAACAAGAAACCAAAATGCCAGATGGCTGGAAAGAAGGTGATATGTTCAAAGTGACTATTGGTGCAAATGGACAAGTTACACTAATTAAAGTAACATCTAATGGTGTAATGTAAAGAATTGTTGTAATCCCTTCAAAGCGAAGGACTTCTGGACGGGAGTTCGATTCTCCCCACCTCCACCAAAAGCATATCTCCTACTGATGGGACTTCCTACTGATTGGATTTAAAGGGTATGCTTCTGATGGGGGTGACTAGGTTTCGACAGGGGTAGATAGTAGAGACGGCAACACGGGAATGCGAAACCCGATAGGACTGGGAATTCTCGGTCGAAGAAGCAAACAAAGTAAATGCAAATGACTCTGTCTACGCATTAGCAGCCTAAACGCTGCTTAGGGTTTCGGTTGGTTTCCTCGTAACAGAATAACCAACCATTTTAACAAGGAGATTCTAATGAAGAGCACTAGTTTAATTTTAGCAGCATTATTGGCGACAGCTGGTATTGCTACTGCTGCAGAACCTGCTAAAGCACCTGCCAAAGCTGAAAAGAAGGTAGAAAAGAAGGAAGAGAAGAAAAAAGCTCCACCTTCTGCCACAAAACCTACTCCGAAGAAAAAAGCAGAAGCTAAATAATACTATCCATTACTGGATTGTGGTTGGAGGCAACCACATTAAAAACCTTCATTACACATCACAACACAAAAGGAGTTACCTATGTCAAATATGACACCGTTCGAGATTCGCCTTGAACTACTAAAAATGGCGAAAGAGATGTTGGAACAAGACTACTATGGTAGTCGAGAAAAGGTGAGTAACGAATACGCATCAAAGTGCGACTTCGCTAAGATGAATGGGCAACCCATTCCTGAACACCCTGGATTTCCACCATTCCCAAGCGAGACTGAGGTGATTAAGAAAGCCACCGAACTCAACAGTTTCGTATCACAAATCCCCAATACACAAGAAAAGACTAGCAAAAAGTCCACCTGATAGGGATGAGACAGGGGCTAAGTGCACCTGTCTTCTTTTTAAGGAGATAATTATGCGAACAATACGTGCATACATTCCGCTTGTTATACTAAGTTTAAGTGCGATGTTTTTGGTTAACATAAACTTCGGCGCTGAAAAGATTTTGGATATCACTTATCATCAACTGACAAAAGAAACACAAAAACAGATTGATTGTCTAGCTGATAACATTTATCATGAAGCTGGTTATGAGCCAGAAGATGGAAAGGTTGCTGTTGCCTTAGTGACATTAAACAGACTACAAGACCCAAGATTCCCAAAAGACATTTGTGGGGTCGTCAAACAAAAAACACGTTCTACTTGCCAGTTCAGTTGGTTCTGCGAAAACAAGATAACTAATAGAGCCAAAGAAGTATATACTAGGGCAAGAGATACAGCCGTTCACGTGTATGTGAATTATGAGAAGTTACAAGACATCACTGGTGGCGCTTTATACTACCATGCTGACTATGTAAACCCTCGATGGAAACTCGAAAAGACTACTACAATCGGTAGACATATTTTTTATAAAGAAAGAGACGGTACTGGCATATGATGAATAAACTAAATCTTCAGTTGAAGGAAGAATCATCCAAACATTCATTTATGCTGTTGATGGAAGAAATTTCATTGGCATCTGTAAAGAATGCAGTTGAATGGGTCTTTGAAGCAAACTTCGCTGAAGAAAGACCAGAGATGCTTAATATGATTATTACATCTCCAGGTGGTGACTTGAATGCTGCGTTTGCTCTTATCGATGTAATGCGTGGGTCAGCTATTCCAATTAGAACAATCGGTCTTGGACAGATTGCCTCTGCTGGATTGATGATTTTTATCGCTGGAGATAAAGGCATGCGTATTCTTACACCGAATACTTCTATTCTGTCTCACCAATATTCTTGGGGTGCTATTGGTAAGGAACACGAACTATTTGCTACAGTTAAAGAGTTCGATCTTACAACTAAGAAGATGATCCAGCATTATAAAAAGTGCACTGGTCTTAGTGAAGCTAAGATTAGAGAAGTTCTTCTTCCTCCACAAGATGTTTGGTTGAGTCCGCAAGAAGCTAAAAAATTAGGACTATGCGATGATGTTAAAGATCTTAGCTAAATTAAAAACATTGAAGGAAATACTTACTATGAACGATAATGTGTTCACAATCTCTGTATTGCTTGCTGCTCTTGCATTTATTGGTGCGTTCGGTTTCAATCAATATGCTGAGTTAAAGTCGATGGAGAGAAATATCGAATCTGCAATTGTAAAGGGTATTGACCCTGTTGCAGTGAGGTGCGCTTACAAAGCAGACAATACTATGTGTGCATTGTATGCAACTACTGTGAAGAAGTGATTAGAACCCCTCTCCTAGAGGGGTTTTTAGTTGTTGACATTTATCTCGATTTAGGGTATAATAAAATCCTATGCAGATACTACACACCACAATCCGTCCGAAAAAGAAACGTAAACCCAACGCAAAACAACGTGAGTTGGCTGCGTCTTGGGATGCCATTCTTAAGAAGTACGAACCTAAGAAGCCTATAGCTAAACCTAAGGATGAGGGTTTCAAGTACTCACTTGGTGCACCTGCTCGTCGTGAGACGCCTAAGATTCCAAGTCTTCCATTCACAGCTGGTCCATGCACAAAAGCGCCAGACAAGGTGTACACTGGTACTGCAATCAAAGGTATTGGAACTATGCATAAGTCCAATGCTGTCCCTATTTTCACTGATGAACAAGCAGTTGAAATTGCAACTATGAGGAGAGGATAATGGAACCTAAAAAGTTTTATGGTAGCGTAAGCTATACATACACGCTACCAAAAGATTCTGGATTTATTGAATTAAGTCCCCATCAACTTGCAAGTCTTTATGAACCTGGAGTTGATGTTGTTGAGAAACTACTAGAGTATTCAGAATATAAAGAAGCAAAAGAGCTAATTGCGAGGATCAAGCGATGAGTGAATTTTGCGCTAAATGTGCTGAGAAAGAAGCACAGATGGAAATTGTAATGAAGAAATTTCACGATGAAATTGTTCTTCTTAAAGAACGCATTGAGAAGTTAGAAGGTGAAAACGAAGCCCTAGTTATGGACGTTGCATTCTACGGTGGGAATATGATCAACTTGTCTTGTAACGATAAATGAGGTATAATACTGATATGACTCTTATTGAAAAGCGTAACAACCTTCTTGCAGAAAAGATGAAGATGGACAAATTCTTCACCATGTTCTTGGACAAATTTGAACGTAAGATGGATCCTGAAAATCCCAATACCCCCATTTGGAAACTATACAAAGAAAAGCACGAAGAATATGGAAGAATTTGCCAAGAGATTAGGAACACAGATTATTACATCAAGCGACAAGCCTATGTTTAAGACTGCTAATGAATTTTCCCTTCACATCGAACAAATTGTAAAAGAAAAGCGCCTTAGTTATATGGATGCAGTTCTAGATTATTGTAAAGAAAATTATCTCGAGCCAGCAGATGTAGCTTCTCTAATTAACAAGTCACTTAAAGATAAAATTGAGATGGATTTTCGTGAATTGAATTATCTACCTAAACAGGCTAAGTTAGATGTTTAACAAATATAAATCTGAAATTGCAGTTGGCATTTTTGCGTTCATTTGGTTTGTTGCAGGGTTTTATTGGCTTTCGCAACAACCGAAACATGGCGTTAAAGTTATCGACTGCTCTTTAGTTGAGATTTCTCCAGACTTCACTCCAGAAGTCAGAGAGGCATGTAGGAAAGCAAGAAGTGGACGGATTTAAAGCATATCGTTATTACATGGCGATTAAGCTGCACTTCACTACTGAAAAATTTAACGTCTTCGAAAATCGAGGAAATGTTAAAGGAACTCGTGAGGCATTTAACGCTAGAAATGACAGATACATATTCGAGAAGTTAGCCCAAAAATATCAGAACGATAGAGATATTATTCAGTTCTTCGTTGCAAACTTTGCTTACAATAGTGATACTGCAATTTATGAAGGACAAGAAGCTGAAGATAATCTGATTGAGTGGACTAGAAGAAAACAAAGTATTACACAGGTTTTTGTCGATGACCTTGCCACCATATTGACATACATAGAAATGAATAAGACAAATGTACCCATCTTTGAATTTAAGGGTAATGATTATCCAATTTTGTTAAATTTGTTTATTGGTGGTAAAGTTAAGATCGAGACTCTAAGAATATTGGATGACTTAAATCCATTCTTGGAAGAGTGGTCTGACCACCCAACAGTAAAATACATATGGAATAATGAGTTCTTGCGACTTAAAAAGTTGACAGGATTTGTTAAATACGATAAAATTAAATTATCTAAAGTTTTCAATCACTTTCTTGAAGAAGTAGCAGTTTAAAATGGGCAAGACCTATCAAAAGAATTCTCGTCGTTTTGACGATGAAGTTACCTCTGGTCGTTCGGGTAAACACGCCAAGCATGCGAATAATCGTAAAACTGGTGGAATGAGAACGCTAAATAGTTATGTTGAAGAAGATTATGATGACTATGATTTGAACGATGATGCGTTCGATGATGAGTTTGAACTTGATGATGAAATTTCAATACAACGTAACGATACTACGCAATACAAAGGAAAATAAAATGGATATTCAAACACTACGTAAAATGCGCAACTCTGATTTCGGTGCAATTTCTAATGCATTCGAAAAAGTAGCAAATCCCCAAACTGAATCTAAGTCATATTCTGATGATCGCTTCTGGCGTCTCGAAGGTGACAAGGCTGGTAACGGCACTGCAACGATTCGATTCCTCCCACGTGTGGAAGGTGATGAACTCCCATGGGTTAAAATCTTCTCTCACGGATTCCAAGGTCCAACTGGTAAATGGTACATCGAAAACTCTCTGACCACTCTTGGTGAGAATGACCCTGTCGGTGAACTTAACACTCAGCTATGGAACACTGGTTCTGAAGCCAACAAAGAAATTGCACGTAAACAAAAGCGTAAGCTAAGTTTCATCGCAAACATCTTGGTTGTGTCTGATCCCAAGCACCCAGAGAACGAAGGCAAGGTATTCTTGTTTAAGTTCGGTAAGAAAATCTTTGATAAGATTATGGACAAAGCACGTCCAACTTTCGAAGACGAAAAGCCAGTGAATGTGTTTGATTTCTGGGAAGGCGCTAACTTCAAATTGCGTATGCGTAAGAAGGATGGTTATGCTAACTACGATGAATCCGTATTCAGCGAACCAGCACCGATTGGCGATGATGACACTATCGTGAGTGTTGCACAAGGGCAATACAAGTTGTCAGAATTCTTGGATCGTAAAAACTTCAAGTCTTATGATGAGTTGAAGAAGAAATTGAACGATGTTCTTTCTGGAGATTCTTTTGCACCTAAGTCTGCTGCACAGATGGGTGAAGATGAAGACGAAGCACCTCGTTCTGCACCAGCACCTTCATTTAAGTCAAAACCTGCTCCTGCTCCAAAGGCAATGAACAACGATGACGATGAAGATGTGATGTCTTATTTCCAAAAGATTGCTAAAGAAGACTAATTCTTAGCTAGGAAAATACCAAGGGGAGCATTAGCTCCCCTTTTTTTATGTATATCTGGCTCGCAGATAACTGTTGGCAGATGAATCTTGATTTCGTATTGGCGCACGAATAACCTGATTCTGTGTAGTGTTATTGGTCACTGGAGCATTAACCACATTAGTCTTGTCACCACCACCAGACTCAGGGATTGCAGCTGCAGCATTATCAGCAGACTTCTTTTCTACTGCATTGGCAGTAGTAGGTGCAATTGTTTCTGGAGATTTACCAGAAGCCATATCCTTGAATGGATACCATGGACCAATTTTCTCTGGAACACCTGGAATCAGAGAAAGTTTACCAGTGCTGATCTCTGGAATACCTATCTTAGATAACATATTCAAAAAGCTGTCTTTGATCTGACCAAAGAATTCAGAGATAGGTTTAACGATATGATCGTCAACCCAAGCTGCCATATCACCGATAACTTCTTTGATCTTTTCCTTATCAAATAGACCGAATGTTAAGAAGTCTACGATACCAGCAAGACCTGCGACAATCGCCTTTCCAATGTCGCCAGTTTTCATAAATTCATCGAATCCATCTGTTAACCCTTCCCACAATGCTCCAATAAGAGCACCAATAGCAAATACCTTACCTAGAGTCTTAAGTAGGTTTTTAGGGCTAAAAATTTTCTTGATGATACCCATGAAGTTTTCCCCAACCCAGTTGAAGATAGTGTCTAAGAAACCACCACCCCCACCTTCAGCTGGTTTAACCTTTTCTGGCGTTACACCTTTTGCACCTGTTGGACGAGTATTCTCTTCAATTTTCTTCATCAACTCAGCCATTGCATGCTGGTCTTTTGCAGCTTCCATCTGCATTTCTTCATTCTGAGTGTCTTGAGCAGCAGTCTCAGTTGGTGTTTTCTTTAATGCATCTGGATTAACCATACCTTTGACAGTCGGGTCGAAACGCTGCGCCCCCATATCAAACTTGGTCATCTGTTCACCAAGAGCAATTCGTTTATCTAATAACTTAGCACCAGCTGGAGTGCGGCGCATTTCATCTTCGCTAGTGATACCTGTTTTCTTTTGCCACTTAGCCAATTCAGCTTCGTGCGCTTTCATGTCTTTAGAAGCATTGTATGCACCCTCAGCATCAGCTTTTGTTGGGTTGAACCCCATAGCCTTTTGCTGAGACATCCACTCAGATTTAGCGATAGACTTGTTAAAGATACCACCAACATTCAGCGCACCCATCACAGTTCGCTTTAACCCACCATCTTTGATAGATGTCTTTTCCTTTAGACTCTGCATCTTCTCTTTACTGGACTTAGCCATTTCTTGGAAGATGTTTCCTGTGGTATTCATAGTTTGAGCCAAGTCAGCTAATTTCTTAGCTTCATTGTCCCAAGACGCTTGATCTTTTTCAAATTGTTCTTCAGCTGTTTTATAGTGGCGTTTGCTAGCTTTACCCTGATTTCTGAGTTCTTCTATCAAAATTTGCATTTCAACAGAAGAAGTTTTATCTGCTTCTTGTGTATTCTTTTGATAATCTTTAGATAGCTGTAGAAGTTGACGGATAGAAGACAACTCTCCTAAGGATGCTTGTTGTGCCTCCAGCAATTGTCCCAGACCCTCTTCATTGGACTTGGTCTGTTGACGAATGCTAGAATTAACTGAGCTATTACTGGTTCTTTTAGGCATTTTACATTCTCTTCTTAGATTCTAATCTTTGTTTTTCTTCTTCCAAGTACTGAATCAACATATGAACATATACTTCTCGTTCAAATGGAATCATTTCCTCTAATTCCGAAAGAGAGTATTTGTGATACTGCATCAAAGCGAAATTCATTTTATAGTAATTCGCCAAACTCTCATGACACAGATTTATTAAAAAAAACTTTGCATTCCCTCCAACGTAACAGAATGGTGTTTACTGCAGATCGGGCAATTATATTCAATTGTCTTAGAAATTTTAGGCATCTGTGCGAAAAACTTCTGTAAACTTGCAAACTGTTCATTAGTTAGGTTATACAAAAACTCTAATAATTCTTCTTTTGTTTGTTCCTTGGCATAATAAAGTTCATCTCCCTGATAGATGTATTCAATAGAAGACGCAATAATATCGAAGATGCCATCAACATCTTCAACATTTAGATTCTCCATTTTAGACATCATATCAAAAGATGGATATCGCATAACAACACCAACATCTCCAAAAAGATCAATCTTCTTTGAATGGTCTTTTGGGAATTCAACCTGTAGGTTTGTTAAGTCGATAGAAATTTTTAACTTAGCTTTGTCGTTATCTTCACCATGGTCTTCATCACATGGGAATAGTAATTCAACAAGTTCACCAACAGACTTAGCACGAATCTGAGTGAAGATATATTCGATATCAAAGGTAGCCAATGAGCTGACATCAATCTTGTCTAGAACACAACCTTTAATAACCTGTTTCAAACTATCGACCATTACACCGATATCTTCAGATTGCTGAGCGATTAGTAGAGCCTTTTCTTCTTTAACTAAGAACGGACGGTATTTAATCTTCTCACCAGTAGAAGGAATTGTCAAACTGTAAGTTGGCGTAGCCATAATAGGTAAAGCCATAATTATTCTCCTTTAGTCATTTTATTGAGCATTTTATTCAAATCAGCAGTGCTACCAACGAAGATTGCATTGTTGGTCACTTTGTCCCCAGACTTTTTAGTTTCTTTCGGACCATCGAGTTTTTGTTTCTGTTGATGGATGTCCATCAACTGCTGGTTCACGTCAGCTAGTTGTTTCATTAAGTTACCCACCACCTCGAATGCACGTGGGTGTTCAGACTGTTTAGCTACGTCGAGCGCATGCATTAAAGCAGTCTGCCCTGTAGTTAATAATTCACGAAGGTTATTTCTGGCTGTATCATAATCATTCTCCACCTTTTCATTAGGTGGAGTTATGAGTTCGCCATCTTGTGTAATCACTTCAGTGTTTTGAGATGGCATTGGTGCCACCCCGAAAACATTTGATAAAGAATCATCTACTTTCATTGTTTAATCGTTTCTTGTATTTCTCACAGGTGGGTCATCTGGATGAAGATCATCATTCAACTGACTTGCTGCTGGGGTTGGGATTGGTTTTGGGATTGCTGGGCTTGGTTTAATCGCTGGAGGTATGCTTCCAGCTGCATTTGTATTAATACCTGCTGGGGTGATTCCTGCTGGCGTAGATAGGCTAGGTGTTGTTGCGCCACCTGCTGGTAGTTGTAAGCCTCCATTGTTGGCTCCTCCTAGTTTCTCTTGTGTGCGACCATAAGCTGCGATACCAAGAACAGCACCCATAGCGATGTGGTAAAGACCTGCGCCTTGTAGCGTTAGTGGTTGCCACTGTGATACAGGTTGTTTTAATGCAGCTTGCAATAAACTCCATAGGATAGGGAACAATACGAAGTCACAGAAGCATGTGCCCATATAGATCCAACCCATCATTGGACGCCATTTACTGTTCATCCAATCTTCTTTTTTCTTTTCACTCGCACTCATTTTTTCATATTCTTCTTGTGCCATTTTTGTTCCTTTAAAATCTAATCTTTGGTAAATTAGATGTTAGAGAAGGAATCTTAGTCACAGCCCAGCTTCCAGCTGAACCGATTGCGAAATTCATTAGTTTATCAGCGACAGTTGCCTTCTTAGCAGAGGTGATATCTTCGATATCTGGAACTTCTGCTTTCGCCTCAAACCACTTGTATGCTATAGAAACAGATAACTTCATAACATCTTTCGAAGCATAATCTAGTTGCACAGCACCAACACTCTTTGGATAACATTCGTGAAGGGTTACATAGTAATGGGGTTTGTCGGTGCCATCTTGAACTTCGATAGTAATGTCAGTTACATACTTGTCGTAGTAGTTAAACACACGAGTTTTTGGATCATAGATGGCATTTTGCCATTGGTCGAACATATCTTTAATCAACATATTTTTATCAACATAAAAAGACATGTTAATTTGTTCGTACAATTTTTCGTATGGCGTCTCTCTAAACTCGCCGAATGTTCTGACTTGAGCAGTAGAGAAATTTGTTCCTGGAAGCTGAATTTGATCACAGAACATCAAAGCCTTTTTCGTGACATCGCTATTGAACACGAAAGGTAGAGTCATCATTACAGCGTAACGATTAGAGCGAGCCAACCCTCCAGATTTAACTTGAGCGACGAAATCCTTAACAGGATTCTTTCTAGCTGGACCAGTAACCTTCTTTTCTCGGTTACCACCAACAAATGGTAGATTTGTGATATCCATTTTATGCTCTTCTCATCTTTCTTCTTGATTCTGTCCAGACTTCTTGTTTAGATGCACCAACGAATCTTTCTACTGGGAGTAACATAGCAGTAGCCCAGTCGTTGGAATCGACCTTTCTAAACTGCGTTTTAACGTGTCCAGTTAGATATTGTTTGACGCATGGAATAGCAGCATCAAATTTAGAAACACCATCAATAGTTGCCCAAGAATACTTCAATCTAGTAGTCTCGTCCATTCTATTGTTGGTCTTAAATGTTAACAGTCTATCCAATAACATAATTCTAAGGTTATATGGAAGATAGTGCATATTCAATCCGATGAAACCATCTGTAGTCTTTCTGAACGGGAAGACCAATGGAAATCTATCGTAGTAAGGCAATTCTTTCTTTAGTTTGGGATCATACCCATACATATAGAGGTTTCCAGGGATTAACGTGGTTGTTAATTGATCTGGATTACCAGCCAACACTTTTTGTGGGGTGAGGTTTTGCTTGGTCAATATATTGACCTGAGTATCGAACCAACTTCTTGATTTCTTCACCGAAGTGGCTAAATCATACTTGTTGCGTTCGAAAACATCGAGCAGAGTTTTACTTTTATGTGTAGGCATTTAATTATTTAGGACTTGAGTCCGAGTTCATATTCAGTTATAATCTTGAATTCCCAGTGTCTATCCTTACAGTATTCTCTTGCAGCAGCCCACTTTGCTTGATTTTTCATATAGGTCATCGATTCGACTAGATACTTTTTAGTATTACGACCTGGATACACTGGAGCTTCTGTTTGTTTGTGCGGTTTCACTTCGACTAGGTATGTTTTACCTGTATTGGTTTGAATCTTAAAATCCACAAAATACCGATGTATTTTACCATCAGTTGGGCATCGATAAGGAACGATAGTTTCCTCAGAACTCCACTTAATGATAGATGGGTTCTTGTCGCACCAGTTTGCAAACTGAGTTTCCCAAGAAGACCTCATTATAATGTTTGTTGGGTCTCCGACATACTTTTCAGGGAAAACAGGAGAGAACTTTCTTTTATGGAACATAAATAAGTATTTGGAAGTATAAATAACACCCACTTATTTAGAGAAAACATGGGACTACTAGACAACATCTCTTCAGCGTATGGTACAGCAAAGTCTGCAGTTAAAAGCAACTACGAAGCAGCTGTAAACAGCGCAAAAACACCAAACCCACCTAATCTCTGGACACCAAGAGGTGGGAAATCTGCACTCGACGATGGTAAGTATGATATTAAAAATCATTCTTATCCAAACGATCTTATGGCTCCAGATAGCCGATACGGTGGCAGTTATGTTATGTTTTACATTAACGTAGCTACAGATTCTAAGCTATTCAAGAAAGGTAATGTTCAGACAGTTGATGACTATCCACCGAGAGATCGTGGTGATTTGATTGGACAGAATATGTCTAAACAAGGTTTAGTCGGAGCTAATGCTGCGACTGCTTTGGTGGAAGGTATCGCAGCTGGTGGTATTCTTGGTGGTGTTAAGGGTGCGACTGCTGGCGCTGGTGCAGCTGCAGTAGCATCAGTGGGTGTAGGTGTGGCAGCAACTTTAGCTCCAGATGCAAAACGATCACAGAAAAGACTTAAGACTGCTATCGCCCTTCACATCCCAAATCAGCTTTCTGTTCGCTATGGCGTACAGTGGTCAGAAGACGACACTTCTGCACTAGCGATGGCCAATGCAGGTGGAACAGAAATTTTAAAGGCTATCAGTGGTGACAAGAAAAGCGATGTAACTGGGGTTGGTGCTACAATCATCGCTAACCTAGCACTATCCAAAGGACCAAACGCTGCAGGAAATTCAGCTGCACTCGGTCTTGCAGCAAACCCCAAGAAGGAACAAGTGTTTAAGGGTGTTGATTTTAGAACATTCTCATTCGATTATCAGTTCTTTCCGAGAAATATTGATGAAGCTAACAATGTGCTTCGAATCATAGAAGAATTCAAATATCACATGCATCCAGAATTTAAGGATACGAACAACTTTGTTTACATCTATCCTTCTGAGTTTGATATTACATATTTTGCAAACGGTAAAGAAAATAGAAATATCCATCGTCACACATCTTGTGTTTTGACTGATATGAATATCAACTATACACCAAATGGCGTATTCACTACATTCCCTAATGGTATGCCTACTCAAATCAATATGACATTGAACTTCCGTGAATTGGCTCTGTTGACTAAGGACAAGGTAAAGGACGGACTATAAAATGTACTTTAAAGATTTTCCTAAAGTTTTATACGACTTTGACATCAATACTAAAAAAGGTAGTGGCGTACAAGCCACAGCAATAGCAAACCTTTCTGCAGATGGTGTTGGTTCTGTTTCCATTATAAACGGAGGTTCTGGATACACAACAGCTTCCATCACATTCTCCGAACCAGAAAACACTGGTGTTACAGCTACCGCATATGCTGTTATCAATAATGGTATTATCACTAATATCATTATGAAGAACGCTGGTGGTGGATATGTTCGTCCACCCACTGTTGTTATTACACCACCTTATGGTAATAGAAGACCAGAAAACAAAGCGTTTGTTGTTACTGATATTACTAGAAATATTCGTTTCAGAAAAGAACTTCTTGCTAATGTGACTTCTTATGATGAATATGATATCGTGGACGGAGAAACTCCAGAAATAATCGCTGAAAAGATTTATGAAAACCCAGAGTATCACTGGATCATTATGTTAGCCAATGATATGTATGATTATCGTGCAGATTTTCCTCTAACGCAATTACAACTAGAGCGTTTTGTGGCAGACAAATATGGCGTACACGCTGACGATATTCACCATTATGAAGATGAAAATGGTTTTGTTGTTAATTCAGACGCAGAGGGTGCGGTATCTGTTTCTAATAGACAATATGAAGAAACTGTTAATGAGTCTAAACGTAGAATTAAAATAATTTCTAAAGACTTAGTTGGTGTAATACTAAAGAACTTTAAAGACGAATTATAATGCAACCTTCTCAAAGAGCAGCAAAGTTTGCTGGTGATGTATCAATTGATAAAGTTAAAATTGTCACTAGAAATGGTCTAGGACAAGATGTCAGCGCACAAGTAATTGCTATTCAAATCTTTGAGGATATATTCTCGCCCTTCATTACAGGTTCACTGATCCTTAGAGAATCATTTGACCTAATCAACCTGTTTCCCTTCGCTGGTGAAGAAACTGTAGAATTAGAAATTAGCACTCCATCTCTAGAAAATGGAAATATCAAAGCTAATTTCTACATTTACAAGTTGACAGATAGAGAGTTGCTTGGTGATAAAAGCGTAGTTTATCAGTTACACTTCATTTCACAAGAAGCCATCGTCGATATGAATAAAAAGATTAGTCGTGTTTTTGGTGATAAACCAGAAACTATTGTTGACTATCTTTGCAAAGATGAAATCAATGGTCTACAAACTAAAAAGAAACTGATAACAGAACCTACAAACAAGACTGTTAAGTTTATATCTAACTTCTGGTCTCCTTCTAAAGCGATTCAATTTGTTACTCATGGTGCTACAAATAAAAACGAATCCCCTAGTTATGTTTTCTATGAAAACAGAGATGGCTTCAATTTCGTTAGTTTAGAAAGTTTATATTCTAATCAGGTGTATCAGGAATTCACATATGACAAATATACACGTGATGCTAGAAAAGGTGGTGGGGATTCTAAAAACGTCGGTGAAGATTATAAAAGAATAAACACAATTAGTATTCCTCTAGGATTCGATTATATTGACAGAATTAAAAGTGGACTTTTCGCTTCTAAGTTAATTTCATATGATATAACCAAGAAACAATATAATGTAAAACCATTCAATATGTTTGACCACTTTGTTGGTGGTAAACACCTAAATGAGTTTAACATAGCTTCTATGAAGTCTATATTCAGAACAAACTCTACATTCATTAACTATCCTAGAGCAAACTCTACATTTAGTGGTTTTGGCGATGCTTCTAACTATAGAAATGAGCAGAAGCGTTTATCGCTAATAAAGGCTGCAGAAGCTAATAAAATTCAGATAGTAGTTCCAGGACGTTGTGATTATACTGTCGGGCAGAAAGTGAATATTAAGTTGTATAAAGTCGAGCCATTAGCAAATAAGGGTGAGGATAATCTCGACAAAATGTTTTCTGGTAACTATATTATTGCTGCGATAAATCACTATATTAATCGTGATGGGCACGAGTGTAATATGGAACTGATTAAAGACTCGCTAATGATGAAGATTGGAGAATAATGTTTTATACTGGTGTTGTAGAAAATAGAGTAGATCCTTTACAACTTGGTCGTTGCCAAGTTCGTATTGTAGGATTACACACTCACGATAAGAGCCAACTTCCAACAGAGCAGTTGCCATGGTCAATGCCTGTACAGCCTATTGGCTCTGCAGCGATGAACGGTATCGGCTTCACTCCAGTAGGTCCAGTCGAAGGTACTACTGTTATTATTATGTTCGCTGACCATGATCAGCAACAACCTATTATGCTTGGTACTGTTGGTGGTATCCCAACTGCACCAAAAGCTATTGAAGATGACGATAGTGTCCTTCCTATTGATGGTGAGACAAGAACTAAAGATATTGTACTCAGAACTGTCGTCGGTCCAACTACTGGTAAACAATTAACATTCTTTGATCCAGAGAATGGTAGAACTAACTTAACTTCTGCTCTAAAAGCAAATATGAAAGTTGTTGGTTTTGGTCTATCAGATAATTGTTTCATTGTCACTATTGATAGCCCTACTAAAATAACAATTAGTGAAATTGTTACTGGTTATGGCGAGAATATCATAACATTCCAAGACCCTCCATCTAACTTAGATGCAGTAAACAGAGGTAATCTAATTGGTGTGTTGACAGATAGCAGTGGTAAGCCTGTAACTGATGGTAGTGGTAAACCAATAAAAGCAGCTGCAGAACCTGCTTCTGCTACTACTGCAGCTACACCAACGCAAAACTCTACAAACACTTCTATCCCAATCATTCCACCACCAAAAGAGTCTCCAAACTCTTCCAAATCATCAGAAGGTATTAAAGCACTCATCGCTGCCTGTGATAAAGTTGGATTGACTACTAAAGAACAGAAGTGTGCACTACTTGGTATCGCTGGTGGCGAATCACGTTGGATTCCTCAGTTAGAATCATACAATTATTCCAAGTCTCGCATCAAACAGATTTATTCTTTCTTAACAGATGAGGAAGCAGAAAGATATTCTGATGCAGCCAAGAAAGGTATGACTAGAGAACAATTCTTCTCAGTAATTTATGGACCAACAAAACGTGGTAAGGGTTTCCTAGGTAATCAAACTGATGAAGATGGTGGTAAGTATTATGGGCGTGGTTTTATCCAATTGACTGGTAAGGCTAACTATAAGCGTTACCAAGATCTAGCTAACAAAATGGGTCTAAACTTGGACCTGGTCAACAATCCAGATTCTCTAGACGCAGATATCAATGTTTCTGCATTGGTTGCTGCTCTATACATTAAAGATCGTGTTCCAAAGGGTACGAAAGAAACAGACCATCCTGGTTATTTCTATGCAGCTAAGAAAGCTGTTGGTGTTAACTCACCAGACATTGCAGCAAAGAAACTGCAATACTATGAATACTTCTACGGTAATCAGGCGACTGGTTCTGTAGACAAAGATGCAGGCGCACCTCCAGCAACTCCACCGAAAGATTTTGATGGTACACCTGGACCATCTGCTCAGGCTGTAAAGACTGGATCTAATAATACAGGATTCAGAGACCCAAATAACAAGTATCCGCTAAAAGATTATATCAATGAACCAGACACCAATCGTTTGGCACGTGGTATAATTGAAGGAACGATCGTTGAAAAGAAAGATGCCAATGTAAAGAAAGGCATCCCTAAAGCATACGATAGTGGATCTTGGGATCAGCCAATGCCTTCGTTCGGTGCCAAGTATCCTTTCAACAAAGTTTTTGAAACGGAATCAGGACACGTTCAAGAATTTGATGATACTCCAGGTCAAGAGCGTATCCATACATACCATCGCACTGGAACATATACCGAGATTGATCCGAATGGAAGCCAAATAAACTATATCGTTGGAGACAGCTTCACATTGATGGAGCGTAATGGATGTATTCACGTAGCAGGTGAGTGTAACATTACAGTCGAAGGTAATACAAACATTTTCGCTAGAACAGATGCAAATATCGAGGTAGCACAGAATGCAAACATTCGTGTTGGCAACAACGTGGATCTTGGAGTTGCCAACGATATGTATGTTGCAGCTGGCGGAGATATTCTAATGAAGGCTGGTGGTAGCTTTAATGTGCAAGCCACTAACATAAGCCAAAAGGCAGAGGCTGTTAATATCGAGTCCACTGCTGATATGAATATTCTTGCTGGTGGAACTTTACACGCAGACTACGATGAGGGTCAGTTTGGTAATGGTGCTGACGGAGCAACCGATGTTGAATTGACACCACCTCCAGCTGGTGATCCACAGAACCCTGTCGTTCCATATCTAATTCCACCAGAAAGACAGAGTGAAGAATTAGCAGCAAACGAAACACCAGAAGACTATGATACTCCTGAGGGACGTAGAAATTCTAAGGAACAGGAAAAGGCAGGTGTGCCAAATGCGCCTCCTCCTGCAGCAACAGAAGAAGCTAAACCAACAAAAGGCGCAGCTGGTAAGGATGTTCCAGTAGATTGTAAAATTATCTACACGACTAAAAACTTCACTAACGACTACACAATTTCCAAGAACTTCTCTCTTGGTATGCTGATTGATGGTGGGGTTAACGGTAAGCATAAGCTGGTAGATCAAGTTCTAAAGGAATCTGCTAACTCTGCTGAACGTGTGTTCACAGTACAAGAAATTGTATGTAATATGGCTATGTCGGCGCAAAACGTGCTTGAGCCATACCTAGAGGTTCTTCCAGGTGGTATTGCTGGTTATAATAAACAATGGAAAATTTCTTCTGGATATCGCCTAAAGGGTGTCGTTCCTACTGAATCTCCATTCTCCGATCACTGCAAGGGACATTGTTTCGATATCGCTTTGATGTTACCAGATCGTATTAATAAGACATACGCACTCGTCCAACAATGTGAAAAGATAATTAAGTATGACCAGATTATCCTTGAATATCGTTTCCCAGAATCTGTTTGGATCCATACTGGTTACAAGCCACAAGGTAATCGTTCTATGGCATTTACGATGGTTAACGATGCAACGTATAAGCGTGATGCTAAGGGACAGCCAGCTGGCTTCTTCTTGCTTGATAGTATCCCACCTAAGGCTAAGAAAGTATAATGGCTAAACTAACCTATAAAGGTGCGATGAGTAAAGGACTAGATGGTCCACCTACTGGTTTAAATACTAAAATTCAATGTACTAAAAGCTATGTCGGTGGTGTCTTAATAGGGACTGTAGGCGATCAGTTTGATGCTCATACAGTCGGTAAAACTGTACACCAAGCGAGTCAGAGACAAATAACTGCTGGAGCTTCTAAGACTTTCTTCGAAGGTAATGCAGCAGCAAGAGTTAATGACCCGATAGCAGATGGTGATGCTGTTGCTGGTGGAAATGCAAAAACCATTGTAGAGTAACATAAATAAGAGTAATATGGCACGAAACACAAGAACATTCTCCGATCTGGACTTTAATTTCACCGCTCACCCTGTGACTGGTGATTTAGTGCGCAGATTTGATGAAAGCGCAATTAAGAATGCGCTAAAGAACCTCATCCTAACTGCCAACTTTGAACGTCCATTCCATAGTGAAATCGGAAGTCCTATTAAGCGTTTGTTATTCGAACCAGCAACACCTATGTTACAGGTTATGCTTGAACGTGCGATTACAGATACAATTAATAATTTTGAGCCAAGAGTCGAGTTACTAAACGTAGAAGTTGTTGTTAGCGAAGATGAGTATGAAGTTTATGTTACAATTGAGTTCCAGATTATTAATACAACCCAACCTCTCACTCTTGATCTAACTCTAGAGAGAACACGATAATGGCAAATAACAGAAAAATTAATGTAACAGAGTTGGACTTTGACAATATCAAAGACAACTTTAAAGAATTCCTAAAGGGACAGTCAGAATTCCAAGACTATAACTTTGAGGGATCTGCTATGTCCGTCTTGTTAGACGTTCTAGCATATAACACTCATTACAATGCGCTATACAACAATATGGCGATTAATGAAATGTTCTTAGATTCAGCTAGAAAACGTAACAGTATCGTTTCCCTAGCTAAGATGTTAGGATACACACCTCGCTCTGCGACTTGTGCTAAAGCTATCGTAAACGTAACAGTTTCTGGTGGTTCTTCATCCCCATCTAACATTACCTTACCAGCATATTCTGCATTCACCACTCTAGTAGATGGTAAACAGTATTCTTTCTATAATACTGGTTCTTTTACCGTAACACGTTCTACTACGACTGGCAACTATGTTTTCAATGATCTAGAAATTATTGAAGGTAATCCATTAAATTTCAAATATAATGTAGCTGAAGGTGTTCGTTATATTATCCCTAACGCTAATGTTGATATTAGTACTCTTAAGGTTAGAGTGCAGCAGTCTGCAACCTCTTCTGTTTACGAAACTTGGACTAGATCAGATACAGTTGTCACTGCGTCAGCGACTACTAAAGCGTTCTGGGTTAAAGAAATTGATGATGGTTTATACGAAGTGACATTTGGTGACGGAAATATTGGACGTGCTTTGGACAACGGTAATGTGGTGCACTTCGACTACTTCGTTTCTAACTTGAACGCAACCAATGGTGCTTCTCAATTCACTTATAATGGTGCTACTATATTGTCTGGCTCTACAGTCACTGTTGTGACCACGATGGCAGCGACTAATGGAGATGACAAAGAATCAAATGATTCTATCCGCTTTAATGCACCTAAGTTTTACGCAGCGCAAAATCGTTGTGTTACTCCAGACGATTACAAGGCTCTGATTTATGCAAATGTGCCACAAGCTGCTTCTGTTGCGGTTTGGGGTGGGGAGGACAATAATCCTCCTGTTTATGGTAAAACATACATCTGCGTTAAACCAAAGAATGCGACTAAATTAACTTCTGTAGAAAAAGCTAATATTATTTCTACAGTTCTTTCTAATCGAAATGTGGTTTCTGTCATTCCAGAAATTGTAGACCCAGAGTACATTAACATTGCTCTTACAGTTAATGTTTATTACAATGAACAAGAAACTACTAAGACTGCGTCAGAAATAGCTACACTGGTGCGTCAGACCGTATTGTCATATAACGACTCTGACCTGCAGAAATTTGATGGTGTATTCCGTTTCTCTAAACTAAGTAAATTGATTGACGAGACCGATCCTGCTATCGTTAGCAATATCACTACACACCTTCTTCGCCGTAAAGTAAACCCACGTTATAATGTTTCTGCACAATATCTACTTAACCTAATTAACCCAATTTATTACTCTGGTGTATCTGAGGGTGCGTTTTCTTCTACTGGTTTTTATATTGCAGGTAGCCCAGATATTCATTACCTAGATGACGATGGATTACAATATGTTCGTTTGTTTAAATATGGACAGAATGCTACTAAAATTTATGTAGATGAACAAATTGGAACGATTGATTATCAAAAAGGTATCGTTGATATCAGAAACCTTAACATTACAGCATTGGCAGACGTTGACTTTGAATTGTCAATGAAACCTCAATCTAACGACGTTGTTTCTGCGTTGACTCAGATTGCTGAAATTGCAGTTGACCACTTAACTGTCAACGCTATTGCAGATAAGACTGCATCTGGCGACCTACGTGGTGGTTACAATTACGTATTCTCTTCTAGCAGATCATAATGATTACCAAACCAAAGTTATCATCTTTAGTCTCTTCTCAAGTACCTGAATTTGTACGTTCAGACTATCAGTCGTTCGTAGCTTTTTTAGAGGCTTACTATGAATACCTAGAAACTACACAACAGGATCTAGGTACATTAAGAGATCTTGATAAGACATTAGATTCTTTTATTCGTTATTTCAAAGATGAATTAGCTTCCAAACTACCTTATTCTACGGTAGACCAACGATTCTTGATGCAACACATCAAAGAACATTATGGAGCAAAAGGTTCTGAGGCTTCGTTCAAACTTTTGTTCCGTGTTTTATTTGGTAAAGAAGTAACAGTTGATTACCCAGCCAAACAGATGCTTCGTGCGTCTGATGGTAAGTGGAATCAAGACGTTTCTATTTTCTGTAAGATCTTAACTGGTAACCCAAACGATCCTATTGGTAAAATCGTAGATGTTGTCACGCCTACTAAAATTATTCGTGTTCTAGTTGATCGTCGCCAATATGTTGAACTTGAAGTGGATCGTGTTGTTAAGATTTCTGACAACATTTACGAATATTTTATTGATCGTCGTTTCTTTGGTAATATTTCTGTTGGTGATAGAATTCGTTACAGAGATGATGTGAATGGTATTTACTTCACCGCAGAAATTATGTCTACCACTTCTACTCTTGAAGTGCAGAAACCAGGTTCTGGATTCAAAGTAGGTGACCTATACAACATCAAGAACTTTGATGGTTATGGTTCTATTATGAAAGTTGTTCGTGTAGATACTAATGGTGGTATTCTACAGGCACAATTTATTAAGTTTGGTGTTGGGTATACAACAGACTTCACTACTACAATTTCAGCCAAGAGTGGTCAGGATGTCGCTGGAACTGCTGGTACAACTATTCAAAGAATTGATACAAATCAACCAGGTGGAACTGTATTAACCAATCTAACTATTACGGATAGAATGGATGGTTTCTCAGAATCTGGTACTATCAACACTGCAGATTATAGCTTATCTGCTCAACCTGTTCCATTCACAGGTACAGTCAATCTAACAGCAAATAGTTCTACCGTTACTGGTACAGGATTTTCTACACTAAACTTCGGTGATATTTTAACTTTACCAGCTGGTTTATACACAGTAGGTAAAATTAATAGTAACACTAGTTTAGTTTTAGTTAGCTCACCATATTCATTGACTGGGCATATTAATATTACAACCTCTTCAGCTACTGTTACTGGAACCAATACTGTATTTACTACAGAAGTTGCAGTCGGCGACTATCTTTCTCTGCCGAATGGTCTTTATGCTGTGCAGAGTATCACTGACGATACTACGCTGACCTTAACATCTGTATATACTGGAACTTCTCAGTCGTTACTACCTGTGACTAAAGTCACACCAACTGCATATGGTGGAGCAACTGCTACTGGTATAACACCGACAGTAACAACTCGCCCACCAGTTTTAGATGGTGCGTTTGCTGGTATCGTTTTACGTGAATATGGTATCAGTAACGTAGACGCTGCAGCTACACTGGTCGATCCAGCCATTATTAAGTGTTCTCTTGGACCACTGGCGAAATATCCAGGTTACTACGTTAACAACGATGGCTTTTTGGACGACGCAATTTTCATTCAAGATAGTCGCTATTATCAGTCATATTCTTATGTGATTAAGATTGACGAGGCGCTAGATTCTTACAAGACTGCAGTTAAGAATTTGATTCACCCAGCAGGTATGGCTATCTTTGGTGAATACGACATTCGTAACGAATTCGATATTAGCGAAACTCTAGAATCTCTGATTAAGATTCTTAACATCAACGCTAAGGATAGTGTTACAACTGCCAATCTCACAGAGATTAAAGATATCGGAAAGTATTTTGACGACCAGACTCTAAACGGAGATCTGTTTGCCGAAGGGCATTATGTCACAATGCAAGAAATTGGTTTGACTCTAGACGGCACTAGAACGATGCCGTATATGACACTAAGTAAACCGATTGATGGAACTAATCTAAACTATGATGGTATAGCCGAACCACAACAGATTTCACTGACAGATGGTGGCGACGTTCAAGATTCTACTAGAACGATGCCATATATTAATATGGTTAAGACTCTTGCAGTTAACCATCTTATCAATGATAACGTAACGCAAGATAGTGAATCTGTCTTTATGTTAGACGGAGGAGATGTTCAGGATCTCACCAGAACTAACCTTAGATTCGATCAAACTAAACTGTTAGATTCCACACACTTAAATTTTGACTTAGCTTATGATAATGAGAGTATTTCTTTAGTCGAACAGGCTATTGGATATGGTTATTCTTCGCTAGTTAGAACAGGTGCTGACATTATTGATGTCACAAAAAACCTAACAGCAGGGCATTTTATCAACGATGGTGTTACAGCAGACCCTGAGAATGTAACCATAGGTGATACGAATGCTTCTAGTGAAACTGACCTAAATAGAACAGTACCCGCATTTACATTAACCACAACTCTTTCCAGTGCTTACTATGACGTCGGTTCTAGTGCCTTCTCTGGGAATAATGATGCAGTAGCAACAGATTCTGGCGGAACTATGGATATTAATCCATACGCTGAAGCTGGATGGTTTTTGAATGATGGTGGATTGTTTGTAGGCAACCCTATCAACTTCTCGGGTTAAAATTTACTCAAATAGGAGAATTTTATGGAATTTCAAGAACAAGGACTTAAGATTACTGGCGATGTGAACGTAAAGGTTTTCGCTGAAGATGGTACTCTAAAAGAAGAACGCCAGATTAAAAACCTAGTTGTTACTGTTGGTAAGAACTATATCGCCAACCGTATGCAGTCTAACAGCGTACAAGGCGTTATGAATACTATGGCTATCGGTACTAACTCTGCAACACCAGCAGTAGGTAACACTACTCTAGGCGTTGAAGCAGGTCGTGTAGCGTTGGCTTCTTTCTCTGCTTCTGGTAACCAAGTTACCGCAACTGCTACTTTCCCAGCAGGTACAGGTACTGGTGCTATTACTGAAGCAGGTATTTTTAACCCATCTACTGCTGGTGCTTCTGGTGGTAACATGCTTTGCCGCACTACTTTCCCAGTTGTTAACAAGGCAGCTGGTGACTCTATCGCTGTTACTTGGGTTATCACAGTAAGTTAATTTTCGGGCTTCTAAATGGCTACAACTTCATCTTTATTGAAGTCTCCGCTTCATAATTCTATTGCTCAAGCGTTATACGACGAGATTCAGAATAGAAATGCGAGATATTACTACTTCCTAGGTAGAACTCTAACTTGGGACGATGATGCTCTCCCTCCATATCCTATCGATAGTTTTGATTACGAGTTGCAAACACGTAATGAAATTATCACCATGAAAGAAATTAAGTCAACAGACGTTGCATTCGTAACGAATCGTGTTGACTGGGTTTCTGGACAGATTTGGGACATGTATGACGATCAATATAGTGATGAAGTTCAAGGCATCGATTTGATTTCTGGTGGATATGGTTACTCCGATCCACCAACAGTTACAATTACTGGTGGTGGAGGCACAGGAGCAGTTGCTGTGCCTACAATCCTTGATGGCGTTATCATTTCTGTTGATATGGTCAATAAAGGGCGTGGCTATACATCTAAACCAACAGTTACAATTACAGGTGGTGGTGGCGAAGGCGCTGCTGCAGAAGCTGTAGTTAATATCGCTTATTCTGGTGCTCAGCGTTTGGAAGATATTAACTGTGTTGTTATGACAGACGAGTACAACGTATACAAATGTCTAGACAATAATAACAATGCTATTTCTACATACAAACCAATCGGTACTGTTGTAGATCCAGTTATCATGCCTGATGGATATATGTGGAAATACTTGTATAGTATTCCTATTGCTCTTCGTAACAAATTCTTGACTGATGTGTATATGCCAGTTGTTAACTCACTGCGTTCACAGTTTTATTCTGGTGGTGAGATTCTGAACGTAGTTTTAGAAAACAACGGACAAAATTACACATTCGCAAACATTTCTGTTGCTGGCGATGGATATCGTGAATCAGATCCACTGATCCTTCAAAACGTCCAGATTAATACACCTGGAGTCGGATATACTGCTGGCGCTACCTGCACAATCGATCCTCCATTTGCGGGAGCTAATGCTTGGACTGACGGTATTGCTATTTTACTTGGACAGAAAGTAGAATATAACAACAATCTATACGAAGCAGCAAGATCAGGAGTGATGGCTTCACCAGCCCCTACTCACAAATCAGGTATCGTAGAAAACGGTACAGCAGCATTAAAATATATCGGTAGCCGTGCAACAGGCACAGTTACTGTTAGTGGTGGACAAGTTACTGGTATTATATTAAATGGTTCTATCTTAGACATTATCATGTCTAACCCTGGATCTGGATATACATCTGCGCCAACTGTTAATATCACTGGCGGTGGTGGTTCTGGTTTTGTCGGCGCTGCTACTATGAGTGGAACAGGCGTTTCTAGAGTTGTTATTTCAGACTCTGGTAATGGATACACTTCTGTGCCAACGGTAACATTTGGAACACAATGGGTAGCTTCCACTGCATATACAGTAGGAAAGCAGATTTGGTATTCTAACAGACTATACACTGTTACTACTGCAGGAACAACTAGCACAACAGCACCTACTCATACTACTGGTGCTGCTTCTAATGGTACTGCAATTCTAACATATGTGGGGACTCCAGCTACTGCAACTGCTACATTGAAGTATGGCTCTGGTTATTCTTCTTTGCCAGCAATCTCAATTCAACCAGTTTCTGGAGGCGCAGGCGCTAAAGCGTATTTCGTTGGCGTTAAGTCTGAAGCTAAATTGATTCCTGTTTTACAGAATGGTCAAATTGTTGGTGTTCAAATTGATGATGGTGGTATTGGTTATACATACGCTAACCTATCAGTGACTGGCGACGGAACAAATGCATCTATTAGAGCAGACCTATCTCCAGGTGATATTAACACTCTACAAGCTAACACTGAATTACTAACTCCAGATGGTCGTATTATGGCATATCCAGTTGTTTCTGGTGGTTTTGGATATGGTAACAACCCACCAATTACCATTGAAGGTGATGGAAATGGCGCTGCTGCGCATGCTATTGTTGAGGGTGGATCTATTAAAAAGATTATAGTTGATAGTTACGGCACTGGATATAAGTGGGCAAAGGTCACTGTAGGTGGCTCTGGATACGGAGCTAAAATTAGAGCAGTTCGTGCTCCATATGGTGGTCACGGTAAAGACCCTATTGTTGGTATGTTCACTAGAACACTAATGTTCTACACAAACATTTCCAAAGATACCAACCAAGGCTTTAGCGTTAATAACGACTTCCGTCAACTTGGTATTATCAAGAACCCACGACAGTTTGGCTCTTATGGTAATTTAAAGAGTTCACTAGCTTCTGCTTGTTATGTTTTAACTGGGTTTGTAGACACAGGAGCGTTTCAGCAAGATATGTTGCTAACATTGAGCGATACAGCTGGTCCTAGATTTAGAATTGTAGCGTTGACTTCTACTGGTATGTTGGTGCAATCTCTAGATAATGCTGTACCGCAAGTTGGTAATATTTTATTAAACCCCAATTCAAATACATTCGGAGTTTCTGGTGTAGTTGCACCAACAGCAGATAAATATTCTGGTCACTTGCTGTTTATTGATAACAAACAGGCGTTCACTCCTACAGCTGACCAGACAGTAACATTAAGAACTGTTATCAGGTTCTAATAAATAAAAAATAACTTAGAAGAGTAAAAGAATGATCGACTTCAATACCGAACCGTATAACGACGACTACGACGAAAATAAGAAATTTTATCGTATTCTGTATCGTCCGTCTTTTGCTGTACAGGCTCGTGAACTTACTCAAATGCAGACTATTCTGCAGAATCAGATTTCTCGTCACGGCTCAGCAATGTTTAAACAGGGTGCGATGGTTATCCCTGGACAGTGTTCTGTCGAAACAGTAACAAACCAAACTAACGGCGCAGATTATGTAAAACTTCAAGTTTCTTATAACGGCGTTGCTGTACAAACTTTCGTTTCTGCGCTGCAGGGTAAGGTTATCATCGGTTCTTCTGGTTTGAAGGCTGTGGTGGTTAAGGCTCAAGATGCTGAGGGCACAGAACCAACAACTCTTTATGTTCGTTACCTAAACTCTGGTGATGACAGTACTTCTAAGGTATTCGCAAATAACGAAGTTATTCACACAGAAGACGACATCTATTATTTCCAAGCAGCAACTTCTGCTGCTACTGGTAAAGGCTCTCTAGCAACTATTACTCGTGGTGTATACTATATCAATGGTCACTTCGTTTTGGTCGAAGACCAAACAATCGTTCTAGACAAGTATACAAATACACCTTCTTATCGTATCGGTCTTCAAGTAACAGAATCTATTAAGACTGCAGAAGAAGACGAAACATTACTAGATAACGCACAGAACAGCTACAACTTTGCTGCTCCAGGCGCTCATCGTTATTACATTGAACTAACTTTATCTAAGTTAGACATCAACTCTACAACTGATTTAAACTTCATCGAACTTATTCGTGTAGTTAATGGTAGTATTAAGACTATTGTAGATAAAACAGAATACTCTATTCTTGGTGATACACTAGCTCGTCGCACATTCGACGAATCTGGTGATTACACCGTTCGTGAATTTGGTATTGATGTTCGTGAACATAGAAACAATAATCGTGGACAATGGTTACAAAATACTGCATATTTGTATGGAGATATTGTAACCAATTCTGGTAACACATATGTTGCCAAAACTTCTGGCAACTCAGTCACTACTGCACCAATTCATAGCAGTGGTACTGCTTATGATGGTCCAGGTTCTACAGGTATTAAGTGGGAATGGACTAATAATCCAATTTACAATCGTGGTATTTACACTGCTGAAGATGGTGGTGACGCAACAAAACTTGCTATCGGCATTGAAGCAGGTAAAGCATATGTTCGTGGATATGAGATCCAAAAGGATTCAACTACATATGTTCCTGTAGATAAAGCACGTGATTATGCCCAACAAGTGGCTGCTGTAGTTCAACCAACAGTTGGTAACTATGTTCTGGTAACAAACGTAAACAACTTACCACCAGTCGATACATTAGAGATAATTTCTCTCCGTGACCAAGTAGCAGGTTCTGGTTCTCCAGGTACTGCAGCAGGTGCTCAGGTTGGTACTGCACGTGTTCGTTTTATGGAATGGCATGGTGGGGCTTCTTATGGTTCTACAGCAGTTTACAAGCTAGGGTTATTTGATATCCAAATGAATGCTGGTAAAGATTTTAACCGTAATGTTAAATCTTTCTACTACAGTGTTTCTTCTGGTGATCCGAACGTATCATTCGAAGCTGATATCAATCCAATTACAACTCCATTGGTTGGTTCTATTACTGCATCTTCTGGTTCTGTAACAGGCACAGGAACTTCTTTCCAAACAGATCTTGTTTCTGGAGATTATGTTGTAGTTGATGGTGTGATGTATCGTGTAACTGGCACTCCATCTTCTCAGAACGCATTAACTCTAAACTCAGGTACATTCACAGGCAAGGCATTCTCTTTAGCCACTACTCAGCTGCTAGAGACAAACAAGGCTTCGCTAATTTTCCCATTACCTAATTCTACAGTTCGTTCTTTACGTTCTGCAGGTACTGGTGGTATTAACAACGCAACTTATATCACATACCAGAAATTTACTCAGAATGCTTCTGGTACAACTCTTTCTCTAAGTACTTCTGGTACATTCGGATCTGCTTCTGGAACAACAAACTACATCGTTGTTGATAACGACATCACATCTGGTGGCGCTATTATTAATCCAGTTAGCATCATCCCGACTGGTTCTTCTGTAACCATCACTTTACCTCCTGCACAGTCTGGTCACTCTATGACTGTTATTGCAGCGGTTCAGAGAACTGGTTCTGCCTTCGAGAAAACTAAAACATTAACTACTGTAACTGAAACATTCACTACTCAAGCTGCTGCTCAACAGGCAATTCTATATCTTGACAAGGCTGACGTATTAAGAATCACTAGCGTTAAGATGGCTCCAGGCGCAGCTTTTGGCACAACACCTGCTTCTTCAGCGTATACATTGGACATCGCTGATCGCTATGATTTCGATAATGGTCAGAAAACTACTCACTACGATTGGGGTAGTTTAATTCTTAAGCCATCTTATACTGCACCTTCTAACCCAATTCAAATCACTTACGAATATTTCGAACACGGTGTTGGTGACTATTTCGATGTTAACTCTTACAGCAACATCGAGTATACTCTCATTAATCCAATGTTGAGAGATTCTCTTGACTTTAGACCACGTGTTGCAAATAAGAGCGCAGGAACTGCAAAGAACTTTATTTCTACTGGTTCTTCATTGTGCGGTGTACCTAAACGTGGTGAAAACGTAACAACAGATTACAGTTACTACCTATCACGTAAAGATAAAATTGCTATCGATTTTAACGGTAAGATCTTCGATATTCGTGGTGTTGCTGCAGTTGCTCCAGGAGAGCCACTAGATCCATCACAAGGTATGGTTATTTACAACTTAGCGTTACAACCATACACATTATCTACAGACGATGTTTCTTACACTAAAGTAGATAATAAACGCTATACTATGCGTGATATCGGTAAGCTAGAAACTCGTATTAATAGCTTAGAGTACTACACATCTCTATCATTACTAGAAACAGACACTCAGTCAATGAAGTTGACTGATTCTAAAGGTATGGATAGAATGAAAAACGGATTTGTTGTTGATAGTTTCTCTGGTAGCGATACTGTTGGAGATCCAACAAAAGTTGATTACTTCTGCTCTATCGATAAAGATAAGGGACAACTTCGTCCATTCTATGTTATGAAGAACGTAAACTTGTTAGAAAAGAATTCTAACAATACACAGCGTTCTAATTCTAAGTATCAATTGAATGGTGATATCATCACTCTTCCTATTATTGATACTCCTGTTCTCGTTAAACAAGAATACGCTTCTCGTTTGGAAAACATCAACCCATTCGCTATTATTACTTTCTTAGGTAATGTTGAAATCAATCCACCTACAGATGATTGGTTCGAGACAACAACAATGCCAGATCCTTTTATCAACAAGGTTGAGGGTAACTATAACGTAATTCGCACCATGGCTGTTGCAGCTGGTATTATTAATGGTGAGAATAACTATGGAACTGTTTGGGGTCCATGGAGAACAGATTGGATCGGGCAACCAGTCGGTACTGGTGTAACAAATACATACGTAGCTGATCGCCGTAGTGGAGATGGTGGTGCAGCACTAGACGCTAGATTTGGTCTTGGACCAGAGGCTTCTGGATGGGCACGTCGTGTCGTTACAACAGAAGTTGTAGCTACTCCAGTTGGTCAAGCAAGAGAAGGTATTAGAACTACTCTTAAAGAATCTTATAGCTATGAGAATGTAGGCGAACGAACTGTTTCTAAAACAACTATTCCGTATATTCGTTCTAGAAATGTTTTAGTTCAAGTTCGTGGATTGAAACCACAAACACGCTTCTACAGTTACTTTGACGATGTTGCAGTTGGGGACTATGTGACAGCAGCTTCTAAGTTGGTTTATACTCCAACAAATACTGTTGCATTCGACACAACTTCTAATGTTGGTGGTTCTGCTTCTGAAATTAAACGTAGAATCTCAGGTGACTCTCAGGTTTGTTTGAATAAAGGTGATGTTATTACAACTTCCAACAACTCTGGTTCTGCTGTTGTTGTAGGAACACACGTTGACCCAGACACTGGCGCATATATCTTGGATGTAGTCAATGTTATCGGAACAATTTCTAACGGACAAGCATTCACAGGTTCTGTTTCTGGAGCTACAGGTACTGTAATTTCTCTAACAGCACAGACTACTCTAGTTACAAATAAGAATGGCGATCTGAACCTTCTATTCAATATTCCTAACACAGATTCTGTTCGTTTCCGTACAGGTGGAAGAGAATTTAAATTGATTGATTCTTCTACATCTACTGGTAGCTGGACATCTCGTGGACGTGCTATCTATCGTGCAGAAGGTGTTCTAGAAACTAAACAAGGTCTTGTCAACGCAGTTCGTAACGCTGAACTTGTTCGTGAAGTTATCGGACCAAATGACGACCCTGCTGCTAGACAAACAATCTACCAGACTTCTGAACGTGTCGTTTCTGATACTGGTTGGTATGATCCATTAGCTCAATCTTTCTTGGTACAACAAAAGGGTGGTGCATTCCTAACTGGTATTGATATCTTCTTTGCTACTAAAGACGATCGCATCCCTGTTACTCTGGAAATTCGTGAGATGGTTAACGGATATCCAGGTAAGAATGTTCTACCATTCAGCCGTGTTACTTTGAAGCCAGAACAAGTAAACCTGTCTTCTAATATGGTTACATTGTCAGATGGTTCAGCAGTAGATTATCAAGTTCCAACATTTGATACACCTACACGTTTCAATTTCACTACTCCTGTTTATGTTCAGGACAATGGAGAATATTGTTTCGTCTTGCAGTCAGACTCTAATAACTATAAGGTTTGGATCTCTTCTATGGGAGATCAAATCCCAGGATCTTCTGGAAGAACTATTTCTCAGCAACCATACGCTGGTGTGATGTTTAAGTCTCAGAACGCATCTACTTGGACAGCTGATCAGAACCAAGATATTAAGTTCACAATCTATCGTGCTAAGTTCGATACTACTGCTGTTGGTAACGTGCAGTTCGTTAACGATGTTTTACCTTATGACTTCCTCGGAACAGACCCATTCCAGACAGCGTCTGGAAGTACTACAGTTCGTGTATGGCATACAAACCACGGAATGTACGCTGGTTCTTCTGTAACTATTGATGGTGTAACTGGAACAGTTAATGGTATCCCAGCTGCTGAAATCAATGGAACTCACGTTATCGGTAACGCAGACAAAGATTGCTACACATTTACTGTCACAACTTCAGCTACTTCTAGTGGTTACGCTGGAAGCACTCTGGCACGTGCAACTAAGAACATTAACTATGACTTAGTTAACCCATCTATTCAGATGCAGACATTCTCTGACACTAAGTGTTCGTTCAACATCTCCACAACCAGTGGTAAATCTATCGATGGAACTCAGACTCCATATCAGGCAGATACAACAACTACTCCATGCTTGGTCAAGGAAGATAACTATTTCGATTCACCTCGTGTTATCGCTTCTGAAGTTAACGAAAACATTCTAATGGGTGGTAACAAGTCTGTAACATTCACATGCTTGCTGTCTACTACAAACGATGCGGTTTCTCCAGTTATCGATACTTCTAGAGCTAGTTTGGTAGCGATTTCTAACATCGTTAACTATCCTACTGAATCTAATACAAACGTAGCAGCGCTAGACGTTAAGCAGTTGTTTACTGGTGCAACTGGAGCATTTACGTTCAGTTCTACTGGGTTCTCTTCTACTAATGCTACAGTAAGATCCGCTATGGCTGCTATCGGCATTGGGCGCTATGTAACTATTGCGTCTGCTACAACAGCTGGTAACAATGGAACATACCTAGTTACTGGTTTCACAGATGATGGTACTACAGCTACTATCACTTTAGGAACTAATACTTCTGGTGGTTCTTTCAGCGGAACATCTGAATCTGCAGTAAGTGGAACAACAGTTTCTGTTCGTGAGATGTTCTACGACGAAATCGCTCCAGATGGTAGCACCACTCTGAGTTCTTTCGTAACAACCCCAGTGAAATTTGCAAATCCATCTACATATTTGAGAGTTCGTTTTGCAGCAAATATTCCTACAGAAGCTGATTTGTTGGTATATTACAAGACTTGCACTGGAGATAAGACTCAGCTAGATACAGCTAAATATACATTATTAACACCAGACGCCTCAGTTAAGAAGGTTGAATTGGGTGACACAACTTTCACCGATATGGACTATACGCTAACTGGTATGGCTGCTTTTGATACGTTAGTTGTTAAGATTGTAATGAAATCTACAAATAGTTCTGCAGTTCCTCTAGTTAAAGACTTGAGAATTATTGCCTGCCCATAATGACTTACTTAAAGGTTCAGGGACATAATGGCTTAGTTAGAGACATCTCTAGCGGAGCCATTATAAATACAAACAGGACAGAATATGAGGAATATATGGAGAGAGTTAGACTGGCAGACGAAAAAGATCAGCTAATTTCTCAACATACAGATGAGATAAATAATATGAAGAATGAGTTGCGAGAAATTAAAGACCTTCTCATAAAACTCGTAAACAAATAAGTTGAAAAAGGATCCTAAATGGCAAGCATTTCCGCACCATCAATTACGTTAAGATCTACCAAGGGTAGCCCTCTTACAAACGCCGAAGTCGATGCTAACTTTACCAACCTTAGCAATGCAATCCAAACTGGTCAAACTGCAGCTTCTTATACTGCAGCAGACGTCCTAGCCAAACTTCTAACTGTAGATGGTTCTGGATCTGGTTTAGATGCCGACTTGCTAGACGGGTATAATCAAGACACAGCGAATACAGCCAATACTATCGTTCGCCGTGATGCATCTGGTAACTTCTCTGCTGGTACTATCACCGCTTCTTTGAGTGGTAGCGTAACTTCTTCTAGTGTTACTATTACTGGTGGTACTATTACTGGTATTACCGATCTAGCCATCGCTGATGGTGGTACTGGAGCATCTACTGCAGCAGGTGCTCGTACTGCTCTTGGTCTAGCGATCGGCACAGACGTTCAAGCATACGATGTAGAATTAACAGCTTTGGCTTCTGTAACATCTGCAGCAGACGCTCTTCCATACTTTACTGGTTCTGGTACAGCTTCTACTACTACCCTATCTTCATATGGGCGATCTTTGATCGATGACGCAGATGCTGCTACTGCTCGTGGCACACTGGGTGTTCGTATCGGTACAGATGTTCAGGCATATTCTGCCGAACTTACAGCTACTGCTGGATTGGGTACTACAGGTATTATGATTAGAACTGGTGCTGGCACTAAGGCTACTAGATCTTTAGCAGCTGGTTCTGGTATTTCTATCTCTAATGCTGATGGTCTAGCTGGCAACCCAACTATTAATGCTGCTGTTACATCTGTTCAGGGTAATACTGGTGCAGTTACAGTTTCTGTTCCTGTTACATCTGTTCAGGGTAATACTGGTGCTGTTTCTGTTACCAACGTAACATACGCTGGTTTCGCTGGTTCTGCAGGTTACGCATCTACTGCTGGTGGTGGTTGGCCAGGTCACCTATCACAATTCTCTAACAACTTAGGTAACTACGGTTTCTTCGTTGATGGTGGCGGTGGTCGTGTTATCGGTAACTGTTTTGGTAACGCACAATACCACTCTTATCCAACTGTGTTCTATACTGCTGGTGTTTATGACACGATTCGTCAAGGAACCAACATGTTACTCCGTGCTCACAATTGTAACTGCGTTTGCAACTGCTAATAAGGTAATCCAATGAAGATTAAAAAACACATAGTGAATAAACCAGATTATAGAAACATTCTTCCAGAACAGGTTTCTACTGGTGTCACAGTTTACTTAGATGGTGATAATAACCAATTTGAAATTAAAGTGGTCTGCGTTAACACAGATAATACAGAAACTGTAGTTTTATGGCACAAAGTTACAGCTCAGAATATTAAACAATTTGGTTCTGGGGCAGATTTTGTAGTTTATGGTATTGGAAATGTTGTAGAGCTAATTTCTGACGAAAATGGAGTTCCTACTGGACCATATGAAGTTAGATCAGTTGACTTTGTGGATATTTTTTCTGAAACTTTAACTAGCAGAGCTAAAGCGATTGCGGACGCCCCATATAATAACTATCCTTATTATATTTTTGTAGACGACCAAGATAGTGATTTTTCTACTTGGACAATCGGAATAAGAGTCCCAGAAAACGCAGCATATGTGTTCGAAGGTAACTTAAAGACAATTGTAGATTCTGCACAAACTACGACAAAGTTTATAGATTATCTTCCAACTATAACACTTAGCGCTGCGTCAACAATGCAACCCGATTCTTCTACAACCATTACTATTAATACAGATCCTTCTGTTAAAGAAGTTTACATGGACTCGGTTTCTGGTATTATTAACAAGCACCGTGTTGGTTTAACTAATGGTGTTGGAACATTGACCGCATACTCGACTGATTTAGTTTCTGGAGATATAGTTCGTGTGCGTGCTGGATATAGAAAATTCCCAGCAGCTACTCAAGTTATTATTTCAGTAGAATAAATAAAGGGGACTAGATCCCCTTTATCATTTAAGGTATATTATGGCAAAATTTAATGTTACTCTTTCTCACCCTGTGACACAGGAAAGAAAGAAAGTTGTTTATGATTCCCACTACAGTACGCTAGTTTGGGAAAACGGTGAACCAGTGATTGAAACAAAACTTGACCTAAGCGATAAGAAACAGGTCAAGATCCAAACTGGAAAAAATCCCAAAACTGTAAAAATTCAACTCGGGTTGTCTTGCAATTATGAATGCGAGTACTGCAACCAGAGATTTGTACCACACGCTGACTCTACGAATCCAGACGATATCGCCGAATTTATTTCGAATATGGATAGCTGGTTTGATGGTGGTGATGATAAACTTGGTTCCAATCGTTGGTTTGAATTTTGGGGTGGTGAACCATTTGTTTATTGGAAAACAATGAAACCATTGGCGGAGCAGATAAGAAAGAAGTATCCAAATTCTGGATTTTCTATCATAACGAATGGAAGCCTTTTAGACAAAGAGAAGGTTGACTGGTTAGACTCTCTTGGTTTTAGCGTTGGAATCTCGCACGATGGTCCAGGACAATTTGTTAGAGGACCAGATCCGTTTGATGATGTTGGTAGCAAAGAAGGAATACTTTACGCATACAAAACTCTTGCGCCAAAAGGTCGTTTAAGTTTCAATTCAATGGTGACTGCTAAAAATATTAGTAGAGCAGGTGTACAAAAGTTCTTTGAAACTTTAATTGTTTCTGAGTTGGGCGAACACTACCTACAGTATTTGACTATCGGAGAAGGCACATTTATCGACGCTTACGATGAGGGTGGATTATCATCTTCTTTAGAAAATGTAGAACAAGAAATGGCGTTTAGAAAGTTCTCATTCGATGAAATTCGTGCAGGATATGTAACTCGCTATGGTACGATCCAAACAAAAGTTGATAGTTTTATTAAATCAATAACTAATGGTAAAAGATCAGAAGATTTAAATCAAAAGTGTGGTATGGATCTATCAGATAATATGGCGATAGATTTAAAGGGAAACGTGTTAACCTGTCAAAATGTATCCACAGTTTCTACAAATCCTTCTGGAATCGCCCACCATTTAGGTAATGTTTCTGATCTATCTTCTGTGGAAGTTAAAACTGGAACTCACTGGAGTGATAGAGAAGCGTGCCCAAATTGCCCAGTATTACATATCTGTAAGGGTGCTTGTTTCTTCTTAACTGGACCACTATGGGAAACGACTTGTAACAATGCGTATAGTGACAATATCGTTGTATTCTGCTGTTCTATCGAAATTTTAACAGGCATGATTCCGATTCACATCGAAGACGAAAATAAGGCTATGCCACAAGATCGAAAAGACATCTTTGGGATGGTTTATGGTATCCCAAAAACTACGAAGAAAATTATACCAATTAAGTCGCTATGACGCCTTTCATTAACGAACATTTCGTAGAGATAAACCAGTATCCTAGGTTCGGCGAGAACTTAGATTTATTCACTATTCGTGAATACTTTCACTATAACTCTCTAACTCCTGTTTATGGGGCTAGAGGAACTATTATTCCAACTAAATATATTGATGGATTCCCCAACGAGTCTACAATAGAGTTCGTTATAAATAATAAAATACCTATCATTAGAAGAGTGATAGACCTAAATAACCAAAAGGAAAGTTGGATTTTTGATACCAACATTTTAGAGGAAACTAAGAAATGACTAAACATGTAAAGTGGGTTATCGCTCACGAGCCAATCGGTTTGTTTTTGAAGGTAGCAGAGCGATTCGCTAAAGAAGTCAACGAGAAAACTAACGGTGCTTTCGACATCGAAGTCCTTTCTTTGTCTGACTACTCTGCAAAGTACAATGGTGGTCGAAAGATTACCAAAGATGCGCTAATGAAGTTAGTTGATGATGGTACTATCGAAATGAGCCACATCTACACTACTTGGTTGGCTGACTACAATAAAGACTTACACGCACTAGATCTTCCATTCCTGTTCCGTGACCACGCTCACGCAGATGCAGTTTTAGAAGGTTCTGTTGGTGCTGAGTTACTAGCTGGTGTTGCTAAAAACTCTAACACTCACGCTATGTCTTTCACTTATTCTGGTGGCTACCGTGTCGTTCCTGCTAACTTTAAGGCTGACTCTGTAGAAGCATGGCAAGGTCGTACAGTTCGCACTAGCCGTTCTCCAGTTGCCGTTGAGACTTTCAAGTTGCTGGGAGCAGAACCAAAAGAGCACATCGCTTTGGAAGAAATGAACGCTGCAGCTGATGCAGGTTTGATTGAAGCTGGTGAATCTACTTACGTTCGTGTGTTCCCATTGGATCAACATAAGTCTTTCAAAGTCGTTAACGATACGGCGCACAGCTTGTTCTTGACTTCTATCATCGTTAACCAAGACTTCTTCAAGCAGTTCGATACTGAAACTCAAGAGATCTTGTCTACTGCTGCATTTAACGCTGCTCGTGCTGAGCGCCGTGAATCTGTTGCAGACATTCCAAACATCTTGGCTCAATGTGAAGCTGAGGGTGTTGAAGTTGTTAAGATGACTGCTGAACAAGAAGCACGCTTCAAAGAAGTTACTGCTCCAGTTTATGCTAAGTTTGCAGACTACTTCACACCAGGTCTAGTTGAGAAGATTCAACTACACTAATTTGAAGTGATAAATACAAGGGAGCTTCGGCTCCCTTTTTTACTTTTAGGATTATATGATACTTTATTATCATCCACAGCTAGTTTCGAAAATTCTTAGGGAAAACCCAACAATACTAGAGACGACTCCCTTCATATGTGGGCATCGCAGAACATTCGATCTCTATGAGAAGTTTGGTTTAAATTCTTACAATGCGATCTATGATCGAACTGGTAATTTACCACACTTCTTAAATATTTCGCCAGACAAACACCCAATACCTTCTACAGAAGGGTTTAATAAATCTTTCCATGAAGTTTCTGTAGAACGTGCCAAACAGTTACTTTCTTTAGGTAAGAAAATAAATGTTATGTGGTCTGGGGGAATAGACAGCACATATATCCTTTACATGCTATATGAATGTGCTTCAGACAAGTCACAAGTGAAGGTTTCGGGCACTTACAATTCTATAATTGAGTCTGGTGATTTATTCGATAGAGATATTAAAAATAAATTTGAATGTGATATAGGGGTAGCCAAACGAAACGATCTAAATTATAAAAACTCAGAAGAGATTTATGTTAGTGGTATGTGCGGTAACCAACTTTTTGGTCCAACAGACGATATGTTTGCAACAGGCGATACAGCCATGTTCCATCATACTCTAGGGACACCAAAGACCATATACGAACCTTACGAAAAGAATGTTCCAGAAGACATTTTGGAATTTTTCCAACCCATGATTGATGCTTCTCCTAGAAAGATTGAAACAGTAGCAGACTTAAGATGGTATTGTATTTTTAACTTAGACTGGTACACTGCAATATACGAACATAAAATTCTACTGGATACGCATAAGTTTGATCTAATTCACGGGTTTTTCGACTCTGAAGACTTCCAGAGATGGGCTATTACCACCAAAGAACCATTCACTCGTGTTCAAGGTGATTCTACTACACATCGATGGCAAATGCGTGAATTCCTTTCTGGTTTGGGGTTTAAACATTACGCTAAGAACAAAACCAAAAAAATATCAACATTTTCAGTCCACGAGCCCAATTGGATATTCCTATTAGACGATTACAGAAACATTTTCTTGTAAATTACAAAAATCCCCATGCTTATAAATAAGAAGTATAAGAATAATTTGGGGATTTTGAATGGCGACTGTCAGCAATCTTTTCGTGGACGCTGGGGCATCCTACAGCAACATTATTACAGTTGCAGCTACCAACGGACAAGCACTTAATCTAACTGGATATAGTGTGGCTTCTCAGATGAGAAAGTCATATCAGTCCAGTACAGCTCATAATTTTACTGCATCTATCTACGATGCAGCTACAGGTAAAGTTCGCCTGCAATTAACCCCACAACAGTCTGAAGCTATTCCTGCGGGAAGATGGCTTTATGACGTCGAAATTACCTCTCCCTCTGGTTCTAAGACTAGAGTGGTCGAGGGAATAGTAACAGTAAATCCACAGATTACCCAGATTTAATATGTCCGATACAATCGCTATTGTACAAACCGATGAAGCACTTCAGGTCGCTGTCTCTGAGGGTGTTCTTACACTCGCTTCTTCCAATGTTGCCAACCCAGCTGTAGTCGAATCAATCAGTAATATTGCTGATGTTGATGTCACTACCAACGGTAAGGTAAATGGGTCGATTTTAGTTTATAGAACAACAACAAATAGATGGACTTCCACCACCTCGCTAGATGCGCAGGATATGGAAGGTGGCGAATTTTAACGGAGAACATAGATGGCTTCAATTATCAGAATTAAACGCTCTAGCACAGCTGGCAATCCAGCTACACTTGGTGCTGGCGAACTAGCATACTCAGCATATAATGGCGCAGGTGGTAACCGCTTATACATTGGTATGGGCGCAGAGGTTTCAGGAAACGCTGCAAACCACTTCGTTATCGGTGGTACATACTATACTGGTCTGATCGACGCATCAGTCGCAGGTGCACTAACCACCAACGCTTCTTCAATTCCAGTTCTTTCTGCAACTGGTACAATCGACAAGTGGTTAGTTGGTAACTTACAACTAACAGGTAATACATTATCTTCCACTAATGCCAATGGTGATATAAACGTAACACCTAACGGCACTGGTAAGTTAATTCTTACTAACACATATATCGGCGACAATCTAACATCTCTTGCCGAGTATATTCTTGATACAGTCGGTGGCGCAGTTACTGCAGGCACTGGTATTACTATTACAAACAGCGATGTTGGTAACACTTCTACAGTTTCTATTACCAATACTGGTGTTACTGCAGGTAGCTACGGTTCTGCTACTGCGATCCCAACATTCACTGTTAACGCACAAGGTCAGTTGACTGCAGCTGGTACTGCTGCGCTGGCGACAACTCTAAACATTGCTGGTGACACTGGCTCTAAAGCGTTTGCTTTATTAACTGATACCATGACTTTCGTTGGTGGTGTTGGTATCACCTCTTCAGTCACTTCAGTTGGTGCTGCGACTAGTGTAACTTTTGACATAGACTCAACTGTTGTCACTTTAACAGGTACACAAACCCTTACTAATAAGACTTTAACTAGCCCACAATTAACAACACCAACTATTGGTTCTGCTGGTGCTATTTTCAGTGGTTCTACATCTGGAACTACTACTGTTGTTGCAAGCGCAGCTGCTGGTTCTACTACTCTAACATTACCAGCTGCGACTGATACTTTAGTCGGTAAAGCTACTACTGATACACTAACAAACAAGACCATCAACTTAAGTAACAACACTTTAGTTGCCACTTCTGCTCAGTTGGCTGCAGCGATCACAGACGAGACAGGTTCTGGTTCTCTAGTTTTCGCAACTAGCCCAACTCTTGTTACTCCTGTATTGGGTGTTGCTACTGCGACATCTATCAATAAGGTAGCAATTACTGCTCCAGCTACTGGTTCTACATTAACTATCGCTGACGGTAAGACACTAACTACAAGCAATACTCTAACACTCACAGGCACTGATGGTTCTTCTGTAGCCTTCGGTAGTGGTGGTACTGTTGCTTATGTGGCGAACAAACTAAGCGTATTCGCTGCAACCACTTCTGCTGAACTTGCAGGTGTTATCTCTGACGAGACAGGTTCTGGTGCTCTGGTATTCTCTAACAGTCCAACTCTAGTAACTCCAACTCTTGGTGCTGCTCTAGCAACTAGCATTACTGCCACATCTGGCAATATGACTATTAACGCTGCAGCAGGTAACAACAGTGTTAACTTAGTTCCTACTGGTACAGGTACTGTTGATGTTGCTAACAAGCGTATCACTTCTGTCGCTGAACCTACTCAAGCAACTGATGCAGCAACCAAGAACTACGTTGATGCTGTTAAGACTGGTCTAGATCCTAAAGATTCAGTTCGTGTTGCAACTATCTCTGCGCTAACTGTAACATACTCTAACGGATCTTCTGGCGTCGGTGCTACTTTAACTAACGCTGGCACACAAGCTGCTATCACTATTGATAGTATCGTTCTTTCTGCTGGTGATCGTGTTCTTGTCAAGGATCAGGCATCTGCTCTACAAAACGGTATCTATACTGTTACCACTGTTGGTACTGCTTCTACAAACTGGGTATTAACTCGTTCTATCGACGCTGACCAAAACCCAGAAGTCACTCCAGGTGCATTTACATTCGTTGAAGAAGGTACTGTTAACGCTAACAACGGCTTCGTATGTACTGCTACTGGTACTATTACTATCGGTACTAGCAACATTCCTTGGGTTCAATTCTCTGGTGCTGGTCAGGTCATCGCTGGTGATGGTTTAACTAAGTCTGGTAACACTCTAAACGTAGTTGGCACAGCTAACCGTATTTCTATCTCTGCAGACGCAGTTGATATCGCTTCTACTTACGTCGGTCAGACTTCTATTACTACTCTTGGTACTGTTGGCACTGGTACTTGGCAGGGCACTGTAGTTGCTGGTCAATATGGTGGTACAGGTGTAAACAACTCTGGTAAGACTATCACTCTTGGTGGTAACCTTGTTACTTCTGGTGCATTCTCTACAACATTAACTGTAACTGCTAACACATCAGTAACATTGCCTGTTACTGGCACTCTAGCTACTCTAGCTGGTACAGAAACATTAACTAACAAGACTTTAACTGCTCCAGTTATTTCTACCATTGTTAACACTGGTACTTTAACACTACCAACTTCTACTGATACTCTAGTTGGTCGTGCTACAACAGATACATTGACAAACAAGACATTGTCTGGTGCTGTTATTTCTGGTGGTTCAATTAACAACACTCCAATCGGTGCTACTACTGCTTCGACTGGTGCGTTTACAACACTAAGTGCCTCAGGTAACGTAACAATGTCAGCTAACTTGACTGGTGCGGGTGCTGGAACTTCTACTCTCGATGGTTTTAACATCGATGGTGGAACATACTAAATAGATAAAATTAGTAATTAACTGGGAGTTTTTACTCCCAGTCTAACCTTTTTAGGAAGATGAATGAATGAGTAACAAGATTATACTCAAGAAGTCATCAGTTGGCGCAAAAGTTCCGCTAACTACTGACTTAGAATACGGTGAATTGGCATTAAACTATGCTGATGGTAAACTGTATTTCAAAGACTCTTCCAACGCAATACAATTTCTCGGTTCGTCTTCTGCAACTGAGACTCTTTCCAATAAATCCCTAACATCTCCAAGCCTTAGTGGAACAGTTGCGCTTGGCGCAACCACGCTACTTTCTATCAATGGTGTTACTGGTAACACTGGGCAATATCTTGCTCGTGGACCAACAGGGCTTACTTGGACTTCTCCACCATCTCCTGCTCTATCATCTCTATCAGACGTTGTAATTAGTAATGCACAACCGCAACAGGTTCTTACTTTTACTGGATCTGCTTGGATTAACGCTGAATCTAATGCGGTGGTGGCTTCTGCGGTTTTCGCTACATCCCAATCAGATCTTGGATATGTATATGATAGTAACGTAACTGTTTCAGAAAACTTGGGTCTAGTTAGTGAAATCGCTTATAACATTTATGACTTGGGTGTTCTAAGTTTCACAGGTATTATTTCGTTGAACAACATCGACCAGTCAGTCAAATCAGACTATCTTGGTTATTCTATTATTTTCGGCTTCTAAGGATATACAATGGCACGTCAGTTAATTGAAAAATACATATTCACTCCAAATGCTCCAGGACAAGGTACACTAAAATTTCCTGGTAAAGTTGATCTGACTCAACTTTTGATTATTGCAAACAAGACTCAACAAACAAACATCTATGCGATTGGTGACCCAACTAAAAATGGTACGATCACATACGATCCAAGCGACACTACTTTTATGGGTGGCTCTTCTCAGTACTCTGAGCAAGTCGGCGCTAGTACTGTAACATTTGCAGCTGATACAGCTTCGATGTTGAGTACAGATAAAATCGCTATCTATACTGATGCACCAAAACAAATCGGTAACATTGTTCGTCCATACGCTTTCGGTGTTGACGCTATTGAACGCCAACGTGTTGCTCAACCACAGGCTTTGATTGACGCTGACTTTGAATATGGTCTACAGCCTACTAAGTGGCAGAACTATTCTGACATCCGTGGTATTCCAGGTATTTACGAAAAGCCAGGTCTTGACTTGTTCATGACTAATATCACTTCTGATGGTGGTAACCCATCTATTATGACTGTTACCTGCTCTCAGCCACATGGTCTTTCTGTTGCGCAACCAGTTATTATCTTCGGTGCAGCAGGTGTATCAAACGCTGCACGTGCTGAAGGCGCATTCGTTGTAGCTACTGTCCCATCTTCTACTACCTTCACTTACTTCGCTAAAGGTATCGTTGGTATAAATGGAACTTCTGTTTACAACCAATCAACTTATGCTCGTCGTGGTGGTTTCTATGCTGGCGCAGAACTTCCAATCACTGGTTATACTTCTGACGCTAACTCTCCATCTAAGATTACAGTCACTTGTTCTTCCCCACATGGTCTGGTTGCAGGATGCCCACTAGTTAATATTGTTACTTCTACTGGAACGAACCATGATTTAATGGGTGGTAACTTCTTCGTTGAAACTGTTCCAACAAATACTACATTTACTTTCACTGCTCGAGTGGGTGGTGCTGTAGCAAATGCAGGTATTGTAGCTAAGACTTATACTCGTTCCGACGCTTATGTGCAACACCGTCCATTCGATGGCGGTGTTAACATCGGTACATTCTTACCATCTCATGGTGCTTCTGTATCTCGTCAGACTAAGAAATACATGCGTTACCAATCAGGTAAAGGTATTCTTTGGACTTCTGGTATTTTGTTTAACCCTGTTATTAACTTGGACCAAATTTCTGCTGCTGGTACTGGAGTAGGTTCTGTTATCACCGTTTCTACAGAGATTGACCATGGTCTACAAGCAGGTGCCACTATTCAAATTTCAGGAGTTGTTACTTCTGGATATAATGGCGTCTACGGTGTTGCTTCTATCGTTAATGAATCTACTTTCACTGTTAATGCAACAACAGCACTAGGTTCTACAACTGCGGTTATCACTAACCTACCACGTGTTACAGTTAAAAACTGGGTTGGTGCTTGTACTCGTTGCGGTCCATTCGATGACCAAAACGGATTATTCTGGGAATTTGATGGGCAAGAATTGGCAGTAGTTAAGCGTTCTGCAACTTATCAACTATCTGGTTTCGTTTCTGTTACTTCTGGATCTCAGTTAGTTACTGGTTCAGGATGTCGTTTCACTCAACAGTTAAAGGTTGGTGATTCTATTGTTATTCGTGGTATGACATACCGTATCGGTTCTATTACTGACGATAACACTATGTCTATTAACCCAGAATATCGTGGAGTCAATAGTTCTTCTGGTATCAAAATCGCTCAGGTTATAGACCAACGTGTCCCTCAATCTCAATTTAACTTTGATAAGATTGATGGTACAGGTATTTCTGGTTACAATATTAACCTAAACAAGATGCAAATGTTAGGTATCTCGTTCTCTTGGTACGGTGCTGGTTTCATCGACTTTATGTGTCGTGGTGGTGACGGTAATATGATTCTTGTTCACCGTATGAAACAGAACAACGTAAACGATGAAGCGTATATGAGAACTGCTAACACTGCAGTTCGTTATCAGGCGATTAATGAATCTGCTCGAGATCGTTTAGCTTCTGCGATGAACAATACTCAAACAACAATGGATCTTTATGATGCGTCTAGATTCCCATCTACAGGTGGTGTAGTTCTTATTGACAGTGAGTATATAACATACACTGGTAAGGCAGGCAATACGTTAACTGGTTTAACTCGTGGTGCGTCTTTCCAAATGTTCGTTGGTGGTTCTACTAAGACATTCTCTGGTGGTGCTGCAGCAGTCCATTCGGTCGGAAATGGATACAACTCAGTCACTTTAATCACTTGCACATGCTCCCCTATTATTAACCACTGGGGTTCTTCTTATATTATGGACGGTAACTTTGACTCAGATCGTGGTTACTACTTTAACTATGCATCTACAGCAAACAGTGTTAATGCAAATTCATCAGAAACAGTATTCTTCTTAAGATTGGCTCCGTCAGTTTCAAACTCTATTGCTGGTAACTTCGGCGATCGAGATCTTATCAATCGTTCTCAATTATTACTACAACGATTACAGGTTCAGGCTGACCAATCAGTGCAGGTTTACGGTATTTTGAATCCAGGTAACATTGATGCATCAACATTAACGTGGTCAGCTGTTAACACAGTTCCACTAGGTTCACAGCCTTCGTTCGCTCAGGTTTCTACTAGCACTTCTACCGCAGCAACTCCAGGCGAGCAAAACTTTTCAACACTAGGGCAACCATCTGGTTTCGCTGAAATTGACCTGTCAAACCTTAAAGAATTGACAAACTCAGCGATTGGTGGTTATTCTAACTATCCAGATGGTCCAGACGTTTTGGCAGTTGTTGTTAGAAATCTTTCAAATACAACTGCCAACGTAAACGTAAACTTATTCTGGTCAGAAGCCCAAGCCTAAATATATCGATTAGAGGAAAACTATGTCAACACAAGTACAATTTAGACGAGGTACAACTACACAGAACAACGCATTCACAGGTGCAGTTGGTGAACTTTCTGTTGACACCGATCTAAAAACCCTTCGTCTACACGATGGAACTACCGCAGGTGGTGGTTCCATTATGCTTAACAACGTCTCTGCTCAAACTGCTCTCAATAAAACATTCAGTACAGGTTCTGTTTGGCAGGGTACTGCTGTTGGTTTAGGGTACGGTGGTACTGGTTCTTCTCTCACTGCAGTAGCAGGTGCAGTCGCCTATTCTACTGCTTCTGGTTTGGCTCTTACATCTGGTGGTACATCTGGACAGGTTCTAGTTTCTGGCGGTACTGGAGCACCTACTTGGGTTGCTGCTTCTTCTATTTCTGCTGGTACTGCAACATTAGCTACTACAGCAACTAACATTGCTGGTGGTTCTGCTGGTCAGTTGATTATCCAAGCAGATACTGGTTTATCTACTTTCATTACTGCTGGTGCGTCTGGTACATTCTTACGTTCTGCAGGTGCTGGTTATGCACCTACATGGGCAACTGCCGACGTTACAATCGGCTCTACAGTTATTGCATTGGGTAGTTCTTCTAGCAGTCTTGCTGGTTTATCTTCAATCACTACAGTTGATCTTACTGTTAATGGCAACTTAACTGTTAATGGTACGACTACAAATATCAACACGGTAAACTTAGTTGTTGAAGATAAGAATGTTATTATTGGTGATGTTTCTTCTCCTACTGATACTACAGCTGAAGGTGGTGGTATCACTCTTAAGGGATCGACTGATAAAACTATAACTTGGTCTGCTGCAACTGGTTGGCAGAAAGATGATCATATCTTAACAACCAGAGGGTTTTCAGCTTCCACTTCTGGCACATCACCGACTGCGATTCTAGCATTATCATCTGCGACTTATCGTTCTGGTAAAATTGTTCTTTCTGTAACTAATGGCACTGTATACAGAATTATGGAAATGTTGTTTATGCATGATGGCACTAACGTAACATTCAACGAAAACTATACAGTAGCGAATGAAATGCAGAGCGCAAATACAAATACTACATTCTCTGGTTCAATTTCTGCTGGCACTTTGACTGTTTTTGCAACTTGCTCTTCTGGTACTGCTGCAATTAAAGGTCACGCAACTCTATTCAAGGTGTAATAAATGGCTAATCCAAATTCAAGAGAAACACTTAAACAGTATTGCCTACGTGCTCTTGGTGCACCTGTTCTTGAAATTAACGCAGATGACGATCAGATCGAAGATCGTATTGATGAGGCGTTAGATTATTGGAGACAATACCACTATGATGGTATCGAGTCAGTTTATTTAAAACAAAAAATTCGTGCTTCTGAGGCTACTCTTATCAGTAACAATGCGCAAGCATTTCCGATAAACGATACCATTACTGGATTATCATCTGGAGCTAAAGCTATTGTCACTAAAGAGGAAGGAAGGGAATCTACTGGCAACCTATTGTTAGTTAAAGATGTTAAGGGGACATTCCAAGCTGGTGAAGTTATTGCTGGTGCGTCTGTAACAGGAACTCTTGCTACTACAAACCCAGTAACTTTGAATGAATACGACCTTCGTTCAATCGCTGTACCAGATTACGTTTGGGGTGTTACTGAAGTTTGTTCTATTAGCTCGGCATCTTCTTCTAAGAATATCTTCGACCTGCAGTACCAATTACGATTGCACGATCTATATGATTTAACATCTACGTCTATCATTTACTATACGACTGTTATGCAGCACCTAGACTTGTTAGACTGGACTCTTAACGCTAAAACTGATTATAGATTCAATCGTTTACAAGATCGTTTATACTTGGATATTAACTGGGCACAGAACGTGGTTCTGGGTAATTATATCCTAATAAAGGCATACCGTGCGATGGATCCAAACCAATGGTCTAAAGTTTGGAATGAGACTTGGTTAAAAGAATATACAACAGCATTGATCAAGCGTCAATGGGCTGTAAACATTAAGAAGTTCTCTGGTATTCAACTTCCAGGTGGTGTTACGCTTGATGGCGATAAGTTATATGCAGAGGCTATGGAAGAGATCCGTACATTAAGAGACGAACTACAAAACAAGTCTGCCCCACTAAACTTCATAATGGGTTAAAATGTCAACAACTAATGTATATTTCACACAGGGCACTCGAAACGAGCAGTACCTAATCGAAGACTTGATCATAGAATCATTGCGTATCTATGGTCAAGAGGTTATGTACATCCCAAGAACATTAGTTTCTAAAGATGAGATTCTTGGCGAGGATCGTCTAAGCCAATTTAAGTCTGCGTTTCCTATCGAGATGTACTTCGAAAACGTAGATTCATTCGGTGGGCAGGGAGCGTTTATTCAGAAGTTCGGTTTAATGGTTGAACAGTCTGCTACGCTAGTGGTTGCTCGTCGCCGTTGGGATCAGATGGTTGGTCGATACGGTGCGACCACTCTACCTAATCGCCCAAACGAAGGTGACTTAATCTACTTCCCACTGTCTAAAGGTTTGTTCGAAATTAAGTTCGTTCAACATCAAGACCCATTCTATCAACTAGGTAAGCTATACGTATATAAGTTACAGGTTGAATTGTTCCAGTACGCTTCCGAAGCTATCGATACTGGAATCCCTCAGGTTGACGCATTTGAAACACTTAAGACATTTAATACCAATGCAACACGTTCTGCTTTCGGTGCTGTTAAGAGTATCACTATGACCAATAACGGCTCTGGATATACTTCTGCGCCACAGGTCGTGTTTACAAGTTCATCTGGTTTTGGTGCAACAGCAACAGCAGTATTAGGCTCTGGCGTTTCAGCTAATAAAGTTGTTCGTGTAGATGTAACTAATGGTGGTTCTGGTTATCAAACTGCTCCAGCAATATCTTTTGTTGGTGGTGCTGGCGTAAATGCTGCAGCAACTTCTACCATCGAAGTTGATATTGATAAGCCATCTTCATTCGGCGACAACAATAAATTTAAGGATGAGTCTGTTGATGTTATCAACTTCGACGAGAGCAATCCATTCGGGGAGATAAACCGTGCTTAATGGTCACGTATATTATCACGGAATTATCCGCAAGGGTATCGTAGCGTTTGGTCGTTTATTCAGCGACATCTACATTGATCGTAAAGAAGGCGACTCTGTAAACGGCACTACGGCACAACGCATTCAAGTCCCTTTAGCATATGCGCCAAAGGAAAAGTGGTTGGTTCGTTTGGAATCAGACCCAAACTTGGAAATGAACACTTATACAACTCTTCCAAGAATGTCTTTTGAAATTGTTAACTATTCATACGATCCTTCTAGAAAAACAAATCGTATGCAACAGATTAAAACTACAAGCAATACATCAACAGTTCCTACTGTTTATACTCCTGTTCCATACAATGTAGATGTTAATCTTTACATATTAACGAAAACACAAGAAGATGGTCTTCAGATTTTGGAACAAATTCTTCCAACATTCACCCCAGAATACACACTAACATTAAACACAGTCCCTTCTATGGGTATTACAACAGATATGCCTATTGTGTTAAATAATGTTACTGTCCAAGATGAATACGACGGATCCTTCCAAGAAAGAAGGTTTGTTACTCATACTCTTGGTTTTCAATTAAAAATGAATCTGTTTGGACCTATCGCTGGTCAAGGAGTTATCACTCAGGTTAACTCTAATATTGGTAATAATGAAAACTTCTCTAACCCAAATAGAACATATACCGCAGATGGTGATTACACCACATCAACTGTAACTAGCGAGACTTGGTTAGATAATTTCTAAATGGCTGAATTTTATAATAATAATCCAAACCTGAAAGCAGCTGGTGTTCAGATAAACTTTACGCCAGAACAGATCCAAGAGTATATCAAGTGCTCTCAGGATCCAGTTTACTTTATTGAAAACTACTGCTATATCGTTTCTCTTGACCATGGTCTAATTAAGTTTTCGTTATACGATTGTCAAAAGAAGAAGATTGACGTAATCCATAATAATCGTCGTGTAATTCTTATGGAAGGTCGTCAGCAGGGTAAGACAACTACATCTGCTGCTTATATCCTTTGGTATACAGTATTTCAACCAAATAAGAACGTGGCTATCTTGGCTAACAAAGCCACTGCAGCACGTGAAGTTTTGGATCGTTACCAAATTATGTACGAAGCTCTGCCTATCTGGTTGCAACAGGGTGTTACTACTTGGAACAAGGGTGATATTGAATTGGAGAACGGCTCTAAGGTATTCACCGCAGCAACTTCAGCCTCTGGTATTCGTGGTAAGTCTGTTAACTTACTATACGTTGACGAAGCTGCGATCATTCCGAATACTGTAGCTGAACAGTTCTTCACTTCTGTTTACCCTACAATTTCTGCTGGTCAGACTACAAAGATTCTTCTGTCTTCTACGCCACTGGGTTACAATCACTTCTGGAAATTCTGGAATGATGCCGAGAATGGTCGTAACGGATTCGTACCTCTGTTCATTCCTTACTGGGAGATTCCAGGTCGTGACGAGAAGTGGGCTGAAGAACAGAAAGCGATGTTGGGTGAACTCAAGTACAACCAAGAGGTTGCTTGTAAGTTCTTGGGTTCTAGTTTAACTCTTATTAATGCTGATATTATCGCTCAGATGTCTATCGATCCTACGATTTATCAGAAAGAAGGATTGGATGTTTATGTAAGACCTTCAGCTGGTCATACTTATTGTTTGATTGCGGACGTGGCAAAAGGTGTCGGAGGCGATCACTCAGCATTCCAAGTTATCGACATTACGGAAACTCCATATCGAATTGTTGCTAAGTATCGTAATAACGAGATTAGTCCCCTTCTGTATCCTAACGTGATACATAAAATTGCAAAAGAATACAACGAAGCCTATGTTTTGGTTGAGACTAACATCAGCGAACAGGTGGCTTATATTTTACACGCAGAATTAGAGTATGAAAATATCCTAATGGTCAACAGTTCATCTACAGGACAGTACGTCGGTGGTGGATTCGGTGGAGGAAAGACTCGTTTAGGGGTCAATACTGATAAACGTGTTAAGCGAATTGGATGCCATAACTTTAAGTCTATGGTTGAAGAGAAAAAGATGATAATTAGTGACGCTGATACCATCTCTGAAATCTCTACTTTTATTGAAAAGAAGGGTTCTTATGAGGCAGATGAAGGATATCACGATGATTTAGTAATGCCTTTAGTATTATTCGGATGGCTAACAACCCAGCCATATTTTAAAGAACTAAATAATGTAGATCTTCGTAAGATTATGTACGAAAAGAAAATTCAGGCGATCGAAGACGAATTGACTCCATTTGGGTTTTATGATGATGGACAGGAAGCTGCCCCATTAAACTTTTAATGAAAACTTGTAAAAACTAAATAAAATGTAGACATAAAACCTGTCTAGAGTAAAACTTATTAACAAGGAGAAATACAATGCCTTTCCAACTATCTCCAGGCGTTGCAGTCGTTGAAAAAGATTTTTCAGCAATCGTTCCAGCAGTTTCTAGCTCCCGTGGTGCTTTTGCTGGTGCTTTTGCATGGGGTCCAGTTTTGGCTCCTACAAGTGTTACCTCTGAGAACGAATTAGTTCGTATCTTTGGTAAACCTTCTGATGCTAACGCTCAGGCATTCTTTACTGCTGCTAACTTCCTATCTTACACAAACAGTATGTTAATTAGCCGTGCTGATGTCACTGCTGCTCGTAATGCTGTTTCTGTTCAATCTGGTAACGTAACTGGTATCACATTAGTGAATAACGGATCTGGTTACACTTCTGCGCCAACAATCGCAATCGGTGCTCCGCAGGATTCTGGTGGTACACAAGCTACTGCTACTGCTGTATTGAGCGGTGGTGGATTAACTGGTGTTACAGTTTCTGCTGGTGGTTCTGGTTACACTTCTGCAACTATTACTATCTCTGCACCAAACGTCGGTGGTGGTACGCAAGCTACTGCTAGTGCTACTATTTCTGGTGGTGCTATTACTGGTATCGTTATTGATACAGCAGGTACTGGTTACACTTCTGCTCCTACAGTTTCAATCTCTGGTAACGGTACTGGTGCAACAATAGGTTCTGTTTCTATCTCTGCTTCTGCTGTAGCTTCTGTCATTATCACTAATCCAGGTTCTGGTTACACTTCTGCACCATCAGTATCTTTCTCAACACCACCAACAGGTACTTCCGCTCAAGCTACCTCAACTATTGCTACTTCTGGTGTTAAAATTAATAACAGTGATGTGTACTTACAGTCATTTGCTAATGGCGCTGGTGTGTTCGGTGAATACGCTGCACGCTATCCAGGAACTTTAGGTAATTCTCTATTAGTTTCTATGGCTGACTCTGCTTCTTTCGCAGCATGGCCATATAAAGCTAATTTTGACACAGCACCAAGCACATCTACATATGCTGCTAATGTTGGTGGTTCCAATGATGAACTTCACGTTGTAGTTGTTGACGAAGATGGTCTATGGACAGGCACTCCAGGAACTGTTCTAGAAAAGTTTGCGTTTGTTTCTAAGGCATCTGACGCTAAGAAGTCTGATGGCACAAACAACTATTACAAAGATGCGATCAACGCTCGTTCTGAATACATCTACTGGATGGATCACCCTGCTGCTGTAGCATCTAGCTGGGGCAATACAGCTGCTGGTACAACTTTCTCTACTATCGGAACTGCAGTAACTCGTTCTCTTTCTGGTGGTGTCGATGGTCTTACTGCAACAGATGGACAGTTGATGACTGCTTACGGAGTGTTTTCTGATGACGCTCAATATGACATTTCTTTAATTCCAGTAGGTAAAGCATCTACTGCAGTTGCTAACTATGTTATCGGTATCGCAGAATCTCGTCTGGACTGCGTTGTGTTCGTTTCTCCACAAGACATTTCTACTGGTGACCCAATTATCGGTACTGGTTCTGCTGCTACTGATGCAATAGTTGCATATCGTAACGCTTTACCAAGCACTTCTTACGCTGTGCTTGACTCTGGTTACAAATACCAATACGATCGTTACAACGACAAGTATCGTTGGATCCCATTGAACGGCGACACTGCTGGTTTATGCGCTCGTACTGACTACACTAACGACCCATGGTTCTCTCCATCTGGTCTAAATCGTGGTCAAATCAAGAATGTTGTTAAGTTGGCACACAACCCAACTAAAGCAGATCGTGACATTCTTTACAAAGCTGGCGTTAACCCAGTTGTTACTTTCCCAGGAGAAGGTACTGTTCTATTCGGTGACAAGACTCTATTGGCTAAGCCATCTGCGTTCGATCGTATCAACGTCCGTCGTCTGTTCATCGTTATGGAAAAAGCTATCGCTACTGCTGCTAAGTTCCAGTTGTTTGAATTCAACGACAGCTTCACTCGTGCTCAGTTCAAGAATTTGATCGAGCCGTTCCTACGTGACGTACAAGGTCGCCGTGGTATTACTGATTTCGCTGTTAAGTGCGATGAGTCTAACAACACTGGACAAGTTATCGATTCTAACCAGTTCGTTGCCGATATCTTCGTTAAGCCAAATCGTTCTATCAACTTTATTACTCTGAACTTCGTAGCTGCTCGTTCAAGCATCAGCTTCACTGAGTTGGGTGCGTAATTAGAGAATAAATAAGAAGAACAAAAGGAGAATTAAATGGCAAATATTGCTGATTTCAAATCACAGATGATTGGTGGCGGTGCTCGCCCTAATCAGTTCCGTGTTGAATTAACCTTCCCTTCATTCGTTACTCTTGGTCCAGTAGCTGGTCAGCGTGCACAATTCTTGTGTAAAGCTGCTCAGCTACCAGCGTCTACTATCGAGACTATCCCAGTCTTGTTTAAGGGACGCCCAGTTAACTTTGCTGGTGAGCGTACATTCCAACCTTGGACTGTAACAATTTACAACGATACTACTTTCGGTATCCGCAACGCACTTGAGCAGTGGCAATCTGGTATCCAGAACTATGACACTACTCTAGGTAAAGTTAACCCAACAGAATATCAAGTGGACTTACAAGTTCATCAACTAGATCGTTCTGGTGCGATTATCAAGACTTATAAGTTTGTTGACGCATTCCCAACTAGCATCTCTGCTATCGGTTTGGATTACGAACAACAAAACGCAATTGAACAGTTTGATGTGGAATTCACATACAACTTCTTCACTTCTGCTACTGGAGCTTCTTCTGGATTTGGAGTTAATGTTTCTGTTGATACACCAGTTGGCTCTATTCCTCTATAATTAGAAGAAGGCTTATATAATGCAATTATTTGGTTTTGAAATAACACGTAAAAAAGACAAAGAGTTGGGGAGTATCGTTACTCCCCCTCCAGTCGATGGCGCAACCGTAATTAACACTGGCGTAAATGCTGGTGGGTATTACGGTATGGTCATGGATGTCGAAGGCATCGTTAAAAACGAAAATGACTTGATCCGTCGTTATCGTGAAGTATCACAATATTCTGATTGCGATTCTGCAATCGAAGACATCGTCAACGAAGCAATCGTTATGGACGATGAAGGTAAATCTGTAAAGATTAATCTTGATGACGTCCAAGTTTCTGACAACATCAAGAAAAAGATCCGCACAGAGTTTGATGAAATCATCAAAGTTTTAAGATTCGAAGAACGTGCCCACGATATTTTCCGTTCTTGGTATATCGATGGTCGTCTTTACTATCAAATTCTAATCGACGAGAAAAACCTTAAACAAGGTATCGTTGAGTTACGTTATATCGATCCACGTAAGATCCGTCGTATTAAAAACGTAGTAAAAGAAAAGAATCAGCAAGGTGTAGAAGTAATTAAGTCTGTAGAAGAGTTCTATCTTTACAATGATAAAGGTATCACTGAGCAGACAACACAGGGTGTTAAGTTATCTCTTGACTCTGTGATTTATGTTCCTTCTGGTTACCTAGACGCTAATACTGGTATGATGATGTCATACCTACACAAAGCAATTAAGGCTGTTAACCAGCTGAAGATGATCGAAGACGCAATGGTCATCTACCGTATTTCTCGTGCGCCAGAGCGTAGAATTTTCTACATCGACGTAGGTAACTTACCTAAGGTTAAAGCAGAGCAATATGTTACGGACATTATGAATAAGTTCCGCAACAAGATTGTTTATGATGCTACAACTGGTGAAGTTCGTGACGATCGTAAGCACATGTCTATGATGGAAGATTTCTGGATGCCTCGCCGTGAAGGTGGTAAGGGTACAGAAATTACTACACTTCCAGGTGGACAAAACCTCGGCGACATCGAAGACATTCAATATTTCCAGAACAAACTATTCCATGCTTTGAACGTACCTATTGGTCGTTTACAAGAACAAGCAGGGTTCTCTATTGGTCGTTCTGTTGAAATTAGTCGTGACGAGATTAAGTTCCATAAATTTGTTGCTCGTCTACGTAAAAAGTTTGCTAACCTATTCACTGATGCTCTACGTGTTCAGTTAATCGCTAAGAACATTATTCGTGCAGATGAATGGGAAGAATTTAAGCTAGACATTCGTTATGATTATGTTGACGACAACCACTACGCTGAATTAAAAGATAATGAAGTTCTAATGGCACGTCTTGCTACATTACAGCAAATGGAACCATACCTAGGTAAGTTCTATTCTATGGACTGGGCTAAGAGAAATGTGTTGAAACAAACACAAGAAGAAATCGAACAGATGCAGTCAGAGATGGATACGGAAGAAGAAATTCATCTAGACAACGCAGAACGTGACGGTATCGTTGCTGCTGCTTCTCAGGCAGCACAACAAAATTATTTAATGGCTAATGCACCAGATGCTCAGGAAGAAGAAGGTGCTGGTGCACAACAAGCTACACAAACACAAAATCAAGGAGCTAAACAATGAGTGATAATGTAAAACAATTAGTAGATGCTATGTTGGCTAAAGATGCTTCTGGCACAGAGTCTGCTTTCCAAGCAGCAATGGCAGAAAAGATTTCCGCTAAGCTAGATGATATGCGTCAGTCTATGGCACAATCTATGTTCAAAACTCCAGAGGCTGCGCCAGCAGTCGAAGATTCTGTAGAAGTAGCAACAGAAGAATAATATGCGTTATTACGAGCTATCTAAAAAACTAAAAGAAGGTGTTGGTATTAGCACCTATTCTTACGGTCACCGAATCCAAATGTTCGGCGATCAGTTATTGATAGATGGCGAAGAAACTAATTTTAAGAGTTTGGAAGAAGCTAAACAATACGTTAAGCAACAATACATTAGCGAAAAATTAGAACAACAAGTATCAAAAGACCTATACGAAGAAATATCTGATACAAAAGTAGCTAGCATTATTAAAGAATATTACGATGTTAAAGTTACAGATACTCTTATAGAGAACTATATCAAACTAGCTTCTTCCAGCATTTTCACAGTAGATCCAGTCGTTCAAAAGATCCGTCAGTTCAATAGATTAGACCGAATCGTAGAAGGTAAGTTACATTATGTTCTTGCGGATGACTCTATTGTTGCGATTGCAGAACAAACGCAAGAACGCCTAAATAAGTTATTGGCGAATCAAACAGAGATTATCGAGTATATGAGAGAAAGCAGCAGCAATTTCCTTCATGTGCTTGAACAAATAGAGGAATAAAAATGGCTGTCCTATTTACAACAGTTAAAAACACTAACCTAGAAACAGTGGTTCACTTTTCTTCTGCAGCAGCAGAAAGTGGCACACTGGCGCTTAATACGCTAACTGCTTCTACGCAAGCACTTACTGCAGGTGGAACTCCTACAGTTGACATCGTGAAATTTTTATGCACTGGTGAACTTGGCGCAAAGATTTCTGTTGTGCGTAATAGCAAGAATGTAATCGTTGGTTCTCCAGAAAATGATATCAATGTCGAATTTAACACAATGGGAATTCCTGTTAACAATGACAACACTTCTGATATCGTTATCACAAATGGTGCAGCAAAAGCTGTTACTGGTTGGTTAGTTCTACGTAAGATTGCTGGATGGTCTACTAAAGTTGAGACTGCTACTTATGGTGCATATGACGACGAGACTCGTGTCGGCGCTTCAACAACTCAATCAGGTTCTCCAGATAAGGTCTAATATGAAACTAATTAGAGAAGATATTCAAGAAGCAAAACTTATTGTTGAAGACAAAGGTCTTGGCAAAGGTAAACAATACTTCATTGAAGGTATTTTCCTTCAGTCTGAACTAACAAACCGCAACAAGCGTATGTATCCAGAACATGTGATGGATAAAGAAGTTGCTCGCTATATGCAAGAGCAAGTTAAAAACATGCGTGCTTATGGTGAATTAGGTCACCCAGACACTCCATCTATCAACTTGGATCGTGTGTCTCACCTTATCGTTGATCTTCGTAAAGAAGGTAAGAACTATATTGGTAAAGCAAAGATTTTAGAAACCCCAATGGGTAACATCGCTAGAGGTCTTCTAGATGGTGGCGCTAATCTTGGTGTTTCTTCAAGAGCACTTGGCTCTCTTCAGTTAAACAAAGAGGGAGTTAATGTTGTTCAGGATGACTTTATGTTATCCACTGCTGCAGATATCGTAGCAGACCCATCTGCCCCAGACGCCTTTGTCCGTGGCATCATGGAAAATAAAGAGTGGATTTTTGTTGATGGAAAGTTTGTGGAACAACACATCGAAGAAGTAAAGGCTTCTGTTAGAAAGGCTTCTTCTAGACAATTAGAGGAAGCTAAACTACAGGCTTTCCAAAGATTTCTGAGTAAAATCAGATAAATAATAAATAAATTAGAACTAATCCAGTTACAGGAGATAACAATGTCTATTGAACAAAAGATTGCAAAAATCCTTGCTGAGTCAAAAAGCCAGCAAGTTGATGAAGCAAAATTAGCAGGTGCAGAAACAGGTAGCAAAGACGTCACAGCAGGCGCTGGTGGCGAGAAGTCTGTTATCCGTCAGGGTAATCCCGTTCCAAATGGCGGTGAGACACCAAACCCAGACAATGCACGTAATAACGTAGATGACGAGAAGCAAGCTGAACAAGCACCAAATGGTTCTATGAACCCAAAGAATGGTGACCAGTCTCCAATTCGTCAAGGCAACGCAGTTAAGGGTATGAAAGAAGATATGGATGCCCTATTTAACGGCGAAGAGCTAACAGAAGATTTCAAATCTAAAGCAGCTACAATTTATGAAGCAGCTGTTTTAGCACGTGTTAACGAAGAAGTTGCACGTATCGAAGCAGAATTCGAAGCTAAACTTGCTGAGCAAGTTGAGCAGAATACACAGGGAATTGTTGAACAAGTTGATGGATATCTTGGCTATATTGCCGAGCAGTGGATTGCACAGAATGAATTAGCCCTAGAGCGTGGTATCAAGTCTGAAATCTTAGAAGGTTTCGTTAATGGCTTGAAGGATCTTTTCGAAGAGCACTATATCGAAGTTCCAGAAGAGCGTTACGACGTTCTTGGTGAAATGGAAGATACTATTGCATCTTTGGAAGCTAAGCTAAATGAACAAGTTGAAGCCAACGTAGAGTTGACTAAGACTTTGGCAGAAGCAAAGCGTCAAGAGATCGTTAAGTCTATCAGCGAAGGTTTGACTGACACAGAAACTGAAAAGTTTATTGGTCTAGTTGAAGAACTTTCTTATGAAGACGCAGAAACATTTGAGACTAAAGTTAAGACTATCCGTGAAAATTATTTCTCTGGTAAAGTAGTAACTGAAGTTTCTTCTGTAGTTACTGATGCTCCAGTAGAAGTGTTGACTGAGGAAACAAAGGTTAAAACTGTTGATCCAAAAATGTCTGCATATCTATCAGCACTCAACAAAATCTAATTAAAGGAATAAAAACATGACTACACGTCAAGCTCTAATGGAAAAATGGGCACCAGTGTTGAATCACGAAGGTGCACCAGAAATCCGTGATAACTACCGTAAGGAAGTTACAGCCGTTCTTTTGGAAAACCAAGAACGTGAAATGGCAAAACAAGCCGAAGCACTTTTCGAAGCTGCTCCAACTAACAGCGTTGGTTCTTACCCAGACACTGGCGGTGTTGCTAAATTCGACCCAGTTCTAATCAGCTTGGTTCGTCGTGCAATGCCACAATTGATCGCTTACGATATCGCTGGCGTTCAACCAATGACACAACCAACTGGCTTGATCTTCGCAATGAAGTCTCGCTACGCTACACAAGGTGGTACTGAAGCGTTGTTCAACGAAGCAGATACTGATTTCTCTGGTACTGGCACTCACGCTGGTTCTACTTGGAATCCAGGTTCTAACACTACTGGTTCTGGTATCACTACAGCTAACGCTGAAGCTCTTGGTACTTCTGGTGGTGGTGCTTTCGGTGAGATGGCATTCAGCATCGAAAAGACTTCTGTAACTGCAAAGACTCGTGCTTTGAAGGCAGAATACTCTATCGAATTGGCACAAGACTTGAAATCTGTTCATGGTCTTGACGCTGAAGGCGAATTGAGCAACATCCTTTCTACAGAAATCCTTTCTGAGATCAACCGTGAAGTTGTTCGTACTGTTTACGCTACTGCTAAGCCAGGTGCTGCAGTTGGTACTGCTACTGCAGGTACTTTTGACCTAGACGTTGACTCTAATGGTCGTTGGTCTGTTGAAAAATTCAAAGGCTTGATGTTCCAAATCGAACGTGAAGCTAATGCTATCGGTCAACAAACTCGTCGTGGTCGTGGTAACATCATCATCACTTCTGCAGACGTTGCTTCTGCATTGGCGATGGCTGGTGTTCTAGACTACTCTTCTGCTCTAACTGGCAAGAATAACTTGACTGTTGACGACACAAGCACTACTTTCGCTGGTGTTCTAAACGGCAAGTACAAAGTATATGTTGACCCATATACTGCAAACGTACAAGCTAACCAATTCTTCGTTGTTGGTTACAAGGGTACTTCTGCATTCGACGCTGGTTTGTTCTACTGCCCATACGTTCCTCTACAAATGGTTCGTGCAGTTGATCCTAACAGCTTCCAACCAAAGATTGGTTTCAAGACTCGTTACGGTCTAGTTGCTAACCCATTCGTTTCTCTAGACGGCTCTGGCGGTCTAACTGCTAACGAAAACTACTACTACCGTAAAGTTCAAGTTACTAACTTGATGTAATCGGTAGCCGACTAGTTCGGTACTCAAAGGGGATCTTCGGATCCCCTTTTTTATTCCTAAATAATAATAGTTAACAAAAAGAGGAATCTTATGACAACATTCACATTAAAAATTAACTCTACAGAAATCGTTGATCGTGTTGAAACATTGGATGAAAACAATGTAGCAACTGTCTCTGGTAAAGTATCTAAAATCCACTGGGAACTTTCTGGTGTTGATGGTGATAAACAAATTTCACATGTTGGCGTCGCAGACGTTTCTGTTGAAGTTGAAGATATTTCTTCTATTGATTCGAAAGAATTGACTGAGGCTCTCGAAGCTGCTTTGGGTGAAGAAGCTCTCAGAGCTGAAAAAGAAAAAATTGAAGAGCAATTAAATCCAGCTGAAGTTAAGTAATGGCATCTATACCATCACAGTTGAACCCATTATCACCTAATGGGTTCCAGTTTTCTATACAGAAACTGCCTGACATTACGTTCTTTAGTCAGCAGGTGAATCTCCCAGGAATTATATTGGGAGAACCAACATTCGCAACTCCATTTTCTACACAACCAGTTCCAGGTGATACATTACAGTATGAACCATTGAATCTACAGTTTTTGGTAGATGAGAATATGATGAACTATAAAATCTTGTACAATTGGATTGTTGCATTGGGGTTCCCTGAAAGCTATGATCAATACATTAGTCATAACGCTACAGACCAAACCGCATATGGTGAATTGGCTAAGAATTATTCAGATGCAACATTGCAGGTTCTAGATAGCAACAATCAGGTCGTTCAAACTATCCAATTTTATGATGTGTTTCCAACCAATATTGAATCAATGTCTTTTGCATCTACAAACGACGATGTTAACTACATCATAGGTAATGCAACATTCAAGTTCGGTTGGTATAAAATGTTATAAATCAAATTTGATTTTTTTGCAAGTCTACGATATAATGTAGACAAAGTGAGGTTATTATGAATATTGAACAACTGCAAGAAGAGTGGGATGCCGACTGTCAAATCGATGACAACTATCTCGGCGAGAATTCCACAGCAACTCCCAAACTCCACGCCAAGTATGTTAAGCTACTTGTTAATGTCAAACTCAAACACACAAAATTGAGTTCGGACTATAACATTCTTCGTAAGAATAAATTCCGTTATTACCGTGGTGAACTTGGTCGTGATGAATTAAATGAACTCGGATGGCCACAATGGCAAGGCGTGAAGCCACTAAAGAATGAGATGGACGAATTTCTCTCAGGCGATAGTGATCTAAATACTATGAAGGTAAAAATAGAATACCTTGAAACAATGATTTATTATCTTGAATCTATTCTTGGACAGATCAAAGCCAGAGACTGGCAAATCAAATCTGCCATTGAGTGGAAGAAATTTTTAGCAGGTATGTAGTGAGTAAAGTTACAGTAGAGAAGTTAGATGAAGTTTATGTTCGCATTTTTTCAGATGCTAGTATCGAGCAAGAACTTGTTGACTTCTTCACATATGAATATCCAGGTGCAAGATTTACACCACAGTATAGAGCAAGATTGTGGGATGGTAAGGTTCGCCTGTATGACCAACTAAGAAAAACTCTTTATGTTGGTCTAATAAGTTACGTCGAAACCTTCTGCGAACGTAACAACTATGAGTTAGAATATAAGACACCAGTCTTAACCCAAAAGGGTATCACGAACGAAACAATTGAGCAGTTCGTTAAAACTCTAAATCCACCAGCAAAAATCGAAATTCGTGACTATCAAATCGAAGCTATGACGACAGCTATCGATAAAGACAGAACACTGCTATTATCTCCGACTGCTTCTGGGAAGTCATTTATTATTTACAGCATCATGCGCTGGCATGTGATGGCTGGTCGTAAATGCGTCATCGTCGTTCCAACTACATCTCTTGTTGAGCAGTTGTACGCAGACTTCGAAGATTATTCTTCTGATAATGGATGGGATGTTGATGTTCACTGCCAGAAACTTTACTCTGGATTTCCAAAAGAATTTACCAAAGATGTATTGATTACTACTTGGCAATCAATCTACTTACAACAGAAATCTTGGTTCAAGCAATTCAATGTAATTTTTGGCGACGAAGCGCACCAATTCAAAGCTAAGTCTTTGACAACGATTATGGAAAAACTTGATACTGTTAAGTATCGTGTTGGTACAACTGGAACTCTTGACAATAAGAAGATTCACAGATTAGTTCTTGAAGGTATTTTTGGACCAGTCCATCGAGTTACTACTACGAAAAAACTCATGGAATCTGGAAGATTGTCTGACCTAAATATTACTTGTATAGTTCTCAAATACTCTGAAGCTATTCGTAAGGAACGAAATAAGAACACGTACCAAGATGAGATGGATTGGTTAGTTGGGCTTGAAAAGCGCAACAAATTTATCCGAAACTTGGCAGTAAATTCTAAAGGCAACACGCTGGTTCTTTTTCAATACGTTGAAAAGCACGGCAAAGTTCTCTACGATCTTATCAAAGATAAGGTACACCAAGACAGAAAAATCTTTTTTGTTTATGGTGGTACAGAAACTTCAGACAGAGAAGCAATAAGACATATCACAGAAGGTGAGGATGATGCAATCATCATCGCATCTTATGGAACATTTTCGACAGGTATTAACATCCCTTCGATTGAAAATGTAATTTTTGCATCACCATCCAAATCTAAAATCCGCAACCTACAATCTATTGGTAGAGGTTTGCGAAAGAAAGATGGTAAGACAGTTTGTAATTTATTTGATATTGCAGATGATCTTCACTGGAAGTCTTGGAAGAATCATACACTAAATCATGCGGCAGAGCGTTATAAAACATATGCCGAAGAAGAGTTTAGTATTAAACTTGTAGAGGTTGATTTATGTTAACAGGAAACGAAGTATTCGTTGTTGTTAGACTCACCACTGGTGAACAGATGATGTGCGCTCTCGAACAAGAAGATGATGTTTATATTGAACTCTTGCATCCAATGGTCGTAAGGACTATCCCAAACATTCATACTGGTAGAGAGCATATCACTGCTGCTCCATTTTGCGTTTTCTCAAACGATAAAACCTATGTTATCGATAAGAAAAATGTAGTTTTTATTAAACCTTTGAGTGAAATGTTCATCCCTCATTATATGAGGATTGTGAAAGAACATGAGGAAGTAGAGTTTTCTCCTCGTGAAGAACGCATCAGCCCAGAGGAAGCTAGAAAGAGAATTTCTATGCTAGCGAACATCTTTGGAGATCAACTCGAGGAGGAGTTGGAAGAGAAGGTAGAGATAAAACCAACTTATGTCGAAGGAAACGATACTAAACACTAATGTCGTATCATCAACCCTAACACCGTGATTATGTCCCAAGTCAAGTGAGAAAGCAAATTTATTTTGTAAGAAAATAAAATTTGTCTTTTTCTGAGTTTTGGGGCATAATTCTTTTTATGCTTTGTTAACAACAAAGAACTATAATGGCACACTATGTAAACAATGCTGATTTTCTAAAGGCTATCAGCGAATATAAACAAAAAGTTAAAGAGGCAGAAGAGCAGGGTCTACCGAAACCAATCGTAAGTAATTACATTGGTGAGTGTATTCTGAAAATTGCTAACCATCTCTCTTACAAACCAAACTTCATCAACTATTCTTATCGTGACGATATGATTCTTGATGGGATTGAAAATTGCATTCAATACATCGACAATTTCGATCCGACGAAGTCGAACAATCCATTCGCATACTTCACACAGATTATCTACTATGCATTCTTGCGTAGGATTGCTAAGGAAAAGAAACAGGCATACATTAAAGGTAAGCTGATTCAAGATATGCCTTTTGAGGCTTTTGAGTTACAAGAGCAGGATGAGACAGGTGAGTTTCACAATGCATATCTTGAGTTCATGCAGAACAACCATACTTTCGACGACTCATTTATTGAACGCAAGAAAGAAAAGAAAAAGAAAAAACAGGTAAGTTTAGATAATTTTATAGGCGAAGAAAATGACGGCACTACCGAGTTGGTTGAAGGAAATGATGTCGGGGTCGAAGGCGACAGTGACAAGTAAGCCATGGCCAGCGATAGCATCAACTAGTCGCAGACCTCGTAGATCTCGTGCAAGACGTAGCAGAAGAATTCTGAATCGTTATGCGTGGGATGCTACTGATAATATGTTACATTTAGGAAAAATTATGGATCAAGGTGAAAATAAAATCTTCTTAGGTACTTCTGATTTTGATGACTTGATCAAGTCTCAAATTTTGGAACGTCGTGTATCTGCAGGTAAGAATACACTACATCGTCAAACAACTGTTCTCTGCAATCGTGCCACATGGGCTGAGTGGATGGAACAGCAATTCAAGAACGACCTTATTGTACAAGGTAACGATTCTGCAGGTTTCATTATCGAAAAAGAAACCGACAACTACATTTCTTACAGCGTAAACAGCAACACAACTGATGTTCGTGCTTCTGGCGACGAAGCATTTGTTGAGTTGATTGTCGCTCTCGTTGAGTCTAAATTCTCTGTAGTAACTTCTTACATCGAGTGGATTTATTCTGGCGATGGTAACTCTGTGAATGTTCCACTGAATCGTGAACGTCTCCCAGTCGATGAGATGTATCCATTCTTGAATGGTGAGTCTTTGGAATCTTACTATAGACGATACATGGAGTCTAGCGCAAACATTCTTCTGTTGATTGGTCCACCTGGAACTGGTAAGACTACATTCATCCGTGGTTTGCTTGCACACACCAACACTTCTGCTATCGTTTCTTACGACGCAAACATTCTTGATAAAGATGGTTTCTTTGCTCGTTTCATCGAAGACGATGCCAACATTATGGTGTTGGAAGACTCTGATGCATTCTTGAAGTCTCGTAGCGATGGTAATACAATGATGCACCGATTCCTTAATGTTGGTGATGGTCTTGTAACAACCAAAGGTAAGAAGATGGTATTCTCTACCAACCTTCCAAGCATTCGTGACATTGACTCTGCTTTGGTTCGTCCAGGTCGTTGCTTTGACATCGTTACATTCGACTTGTTGACTGTCCAAGAAGCACAAGCGTTGGCTACTAAACTAGGCGTTACACTACCTGTTCGTCCACGTGGTAAAGAAACGCAAAAGTATTCTATCGCTGAAGTGTTTAACGAACAGACTAACAACACTGACAAGTCTATCTCTAATAGAAAGGTAGGATTTATTTAATGTATAAGGTAAGTTACTACATCGGTGGAGGATCAACATTAGCATTTAAATGGTTTGAGACATTGTCTGAAGCTACTGATTTTGCTATCTCTCAAACACGTGAAAGTGTTTTGGAAATTAAACTCTACAAAGAAGTGATTAAAAAGGAAGATCGTACATGAAGGTAGCTATTATCACTGACCAACACTTCGGTGCACGCAATGATAGTATCGCCTTCTTAGATTTTTTCGAGCAGTTCTATGAGAATGTATTTTTTCCTACGTTGGATGAAAATTCTATTACTACTGTTCTTATTCTTGGTGATACTTTTGATAGACGTAAGTATGTAAACTTCTACGCACTAGATAGAGCCAAGAAGATGTTCTTTGATAAGTTAGCGAATCGTGGTATCCAAGTCCACATGCTGGCTGGTAACCACGATACCTACTATAAGAACACTAACGACATCAACTCCCCAGATTTACTTCTGAGGGAGTATGATAACATTAACGTGATTGATCACCCAGCTACAATCTATGTTGATGAAACGCCTATCTGTATGATGCCTTGGATCTGTCCAGAAAACTATCAAGATTCTATTGATACAATCAAAGACACTTCTGCTGAAATTTGTATGGGTCATTTTGAAATTGCTGGCTTCTCAATGTATAGAGGAATGGAGTCGCACGATGGTCTCAGCAAAGAGCTTTTTGATAAATTTGATTTGGTTTTTAGTGGGCATTACCATCACAAAAGTGATGATGGGCATATCTACTATCTCGGTAATCCATACGAACTTACATGGCAGGATTATAATGATCCCCGAGGATTTCACCTGTTTGACACAAACACAAGAGGACTCGAGTTCATATGCAATCCTTATACAATGTTCTCAAGAATCGAATACGACGATAAAGAAACAGACCCCATCGAATTGGACGCACACGACTTACGGAACAAATATGTAAGATTAGTTGTCGTCAATAAAACAGACTTTTATAAATTTGATAAATTTATCCAGAAGCTGTATAATAAGGGATGCGCTGACATTAAGATTATCGAAGATATGTCAGAGTATGAAGAAGGTCAGATCGGTGAAGAGATTAGTTTAGAAGACACTGTCTCTGTTTTAACTCACTATATTGATTCTATCGAAACTGATGTGGACAAAGACCAGATTAAATCTTTCATGCGTGGTCTTTACACTGAAGCTGTAAATGTTGAGGTTGTTTAATGATCGTATTCAAAAGCGTAAGCTGGAAAAACTTTTTATCTACTGGCAATTCGCCAAACACAGTCCTGTTAAACAAGTCTAGCACCACTCTTATTATCGGTAAGAATGGTGAGGGTAAAAGCACAATCTTAGATGCATTGTGCTTTGGTCTTTTCGGCAAACCCTTTCGTAACATCAACAAAGGTCAGCTAGTAAACTCTATCAATGGCAAGAACTGCGTTGTTCAAATTGACTTTTCTATCGGGTCAAAAGAGTACAAAATTGTACGTGGAATAAAGCCAAATGTTTTTGAGATCTATCTGAACGATGAACTCATCAACCAAGACGCTGCATCTCGTGACTACCAGAAGGTTCTCGAACAACAGATCCTCAAGTTAAATTATAAGACATTCACACAGGTAGTTATTCTCGGTTCTGCATCGTTCGTTCCGTTCATGCAGTTACCTAGTGGTCAAAGACGTGATGTTATCGAAGACATCCTAGACATTCGTATCTTCTCCACAATGAATACACTTTTGAAAGAACGTGCACAGGAAACCAAAGATGCGATACTACGGATTGAAACAGAAATCACTAATGCCAAAACAAAAGTTGAGTCGCAGACTCAACTCATTAAAGCAATCTCAGAAGCGAAAGCCGAATCGATCAACAGCATACAATCAAAGATTACTGCTAACCTGTCTGAGATTTCTAAGACGCAGGGTGAGATCAGTAGCATCGTGGCGGAGATCGACGCTCTTAAGATCAGCATCGCAAATAAAGATACGCTATCTGCAGACATTGAAAAAGCAAAGTCCTTCAAGTCAAAGCTACTCCAAAAAGTCGAGACTTGCGAGCATCACAGCGAGTTCTTTACACAACACGATATTTGTCCAAGCTGTAGTCAAGATATTGCAGAAGAATACAAAGAAAGAATTGTCAAAGATCTCAATGATAAGATGTTGGACAACAACAAAAAGATTGATGAACTCGAAACAGTGCTCACCAGCCTTAATGAAAAGCTATCATCAATCAATGAAATCGTTTCGCAGATTACCGACAAAAACATTGAACTTTCTACAAAAAATTCAACTGTCACCCTTCTCAACAAACAAATCACTGAACTTGAAGCTGAGACCGAAAGGGTTAAATCTGACACAACTAACATCGATGAAGAGAAAGCCACTCTAAAGCAACTCGCTCAAGATGCGTTGGACAAGATTAAGTCTAAGACTACTTTACAAGAACAACGTAACTTGGAGGAAGTGGCTAACATTCTGCTGAAGGATACTGGTATCAAGACTGCTATCATTCGTGAATACCTACCAGTGATGAACAAACTCATCAACAAGTATCTGAATGCTATGGATGCGTACATCCACTTCGAACTTGATGAGTCTTTCAACGAATCTGTTAAAAGTCGCCATCGTGATGACTTTACATATGCGTCTTTCTCTGAGGGTGAGAAGATGCGTATTGACTTGGCTATCCTGTTCACATGGAGACAGATCGCTAAGATGAAAAACTCTGTCAATACCAACCTTCTGCTTCTTGATGAGATTTTCGACTCTTCTTTGGATACGGCAGGTACAGATTACTTCTTGAACTTGATGAACACGTTGGGTGAAAACTCTAACATCTTCGTTATCAGTCACAAGGGTGACCAACTTTTCGATAAATTCCGTAGCGTTATCAAGTTTGAGAAGATCAATGACTTTTCTATCATAGCTAAAAACTAAAGTATTACTTTTTAGTTGTTGACTTTCTGGTAGGATGATGTATAATAAAGTCCTGTTGGAAAGGAGTTTGAAATGGCTGAGATTAGACTTTCTGGAACCTACAAGGTAACCATTACTGAGTATGAGCGTGGATGGGGACAGCGAACTGACCCCGAAGACACTAAGTTTTTCACGACTCTCGAGGAAGCCAAAGCCTACGCTGCACGCTGGGAAGAAGGTGGCACTCCAGACTATTTCTGGCGAGCAGATATCCAAAAAATTGCTTGACTTTTTGGATTTACTGAAGTAGAATTCGATATATAGAAAGTGGGTTGGAGGTCAACCCACTTAAGATTCTAAGGAGTTTAGAATGAGAACTGGTATTTTTATCGGGCGATTCCAGCCCGTACATCAAGGTCATATCCACGCACTAGGCGTGGCTGCATCCCAAGTACAAAAAATGTACATCCTCGTTGGTTCCGCAAACCAATGCCGTAGTATCCGCAATCCTTGGACGTATGAAGAACGTAAGCAAATGCTTGCGCTGAAACTTCACTCTGAGCGCATTACAAACTACGAAATTATTCCCCTAAACGATTATCGCTACAGCGACACTCAATGGATGTCTGACGTCCGTGCAACTATTGAACACTTCAATATGGGTTCGCCTGTCCTCTTTGGACACATGAAGGAAGGTAACGATTACCTGAAGTGGTTCCCTGAATTAAAATTTAAGAGTATCGAATCAATCTACTCTATCAATGCAACAACTATCCGTGAGGAGATGTTTCGTACAAACGATCCGTTGATGCCTGAAACTGTCAAGGGTGACCATGCTTTCTACCAAAAAGAAAAACAACTCTTCAAAGATTATCCATTCCCAGAAACACTTAACTTCAATTGCTCTGATGCAATCCTAGAATGTCAAGGACACGTGTTGCTTATCCAACGCAAGTTTAGTCCAGGGAAAAATGCTTGGGCTCTCCCTGGAGGTTTCCGTAACCAACGTGAGACATTCCTCGACTGTGCAATCCGTGAATTGATTGAAGAAACTAATGTAAGAGTCCCTGAGAAAGTTCTACGTGGCTCTATCGTGAAGACCGAATTGTTTGACGATCCAAGTCGTTCATTCGGTATTCCCCGAAACACTATGGCTGTGTATATGCGAATTAGTCCGAATCCAGACTATTCTCTACCACGTGCCAATGGTGCAGACGATGCTGCTCTGTGTAAGTGGGTGCCACTTACTGATGCACTGAACAACATCGAAATGTACGATGACCATAAGGACATCGTTTCCAAAGTAACAGGTGTCATGCCGATGCCTGCATTCGCAAAACTGTAAGGAGCTTACTATGAAACTCGCAAAAAACATTCTTCTGAACACTGACAGCTACAAAGTCTCCATGTTCAAACAATACCCTGCTGGCACTACTGGTGTCTATTCTTATATCGAATCTCGTGGTGGTCGTTATGACAAAACTGTGATGTTCGGTCTGCAGGCATTTATTAAGGAATACCTACTTGAGCCAATCACCCAAGCCGATATTGATATTGCTGATGAAATTCTTACAGCCCATGGCGAGCCATTCAACAGAGAGGGGTGGGAATACATTCTACAAGCACACGGAGGTTACTTGCCTGTCGTTATTCGTGCTGTACCTGAAGGCACAGTGGTACCTGTTAAAAATGTTTTGGCAACTATTGAAAACACAGATCCTAAAGCGTTCTGGTTGACCACTTATCTCGAAACTGCTCTCTTGCGTGCAGTGTGGTATCCTACCACTGTGGCTACTCAAAGCTACAAGATCAAGCAAGTAATTCTCGACTATTTGGAGCGCACTGGTGACCCTTCTCTCATTGATTTTAAGTTGCACGATTTCGGTGCTCGTGGTGTTTCTAGCCTTGAATCTGCGGCAATCGGAGGTGCGGCACACCTTGTTAACTTCATGGGTAGTGATACTATTTCTGGTGTTCTCTATGCTCGTGAATATTACAATGCTGGCATTGCAGGTTTTTCCATCCCTGCCGCAGAGCACTCAACTGTTACTTCTTGGGGACGTGAAGGTGAGGTTGACGCCTACCGAAATATGCTTACCCAGTTCGCAAAACCTGGAAGCATCGTCGCAATTGTAAGTGACTCTTACGATGTGTTCAATGCAGCAAGCAAGCTGTGGGGTGAAGAACTCCGTGAACAGGTAATTGCTTCTGGTGCGACTGTCGTGATTCGTCCAGATTCTGGCGATCCTTTGTCTATCAACCAACAACTGATTGAGATTCTTGGTCAGAAGTTCGGTTACACTGTGAACGCTAAGGGATTCAAAGTGCTGAACAACGTCCGTCTTATCCAAGGCGATGGTGTCAACGAACTGAGCATCCGTAGTATTCTCGGTGGCTTCATGGCAATGGGTTGGTCTGCTGACAACATTGCTTTCGGTATGGGTGGTGCTCTGCTTCAACAGGTGGATCGTGACACTCAGAAGTTCGCAATGAAGTGTTCTTCTGCACAAGTCAATGGTGAGTGGATTGATGTTCAGAAAGATCCTATCACTGACTCTGGCAAGAAGTCCAAGGCTGGTCGTGTCACTTTGTGGCAATCTGGTGGTGAGTTCGCTTCTGGTGTTCGTCCACCTGCTGGCTGGTCTGACAAAGGTTTCGGTGGTTGGACTGAAGCTATGCAAACTGTCTATCGTGATGGCCAGATCATCAGTGAGTACACCTTCGACGAGGTTCGTGCCAACGCTAAAAAGTAATCCTTTAGGATTACCTTTCTAGATAACCCCACGCTAGGTGGGGTTTCTAACTTGTTGATTTTACACGTCTTTTTTCAGGTGTTGTCTTTTATCCCAAACTGAGGCATAATTCATTATATTGAATCGGAGAAAATATGTGGGATGAATTTAGTGACTTCGAACTAGCCGAACTAGCTGGTCGCTATGGGTTGGAAGACAACCTAGTATTTGATTATGAACTCGGTCTTGCGAATCGTGATGAGATTGAGAAACTTTTGACTGAATTTGAATGGGACTATAGTGATGCAAACTTCAACTGATTTGGGTGCACGCCTACTGGCAACAGAGAATCTTTCTGTTGTTCGTGCAAGAACACGCACGGCATCTTTCGACATTCGGTCACGTGTGTTGACTTTGCCATTGTGGAAAGATATGACTCCCGAGATTGAGGATATGCTCGTGGGTCACGAAGTGGGTCATGCTCTTTACACTGGTGAAGAATACATCAAGCCCATCCAAGAAAACCCTAAGATGAAGTCTTATCTCAACGTGCTGGAAGATGTGCGTATCGAGAAACTCATCAAGCGCAAGTATCCAGGTCTGCGCAAGCGTATGAACGAAGGCTACAAACAGCTGAACGATCGTGACTTCTTTGGCGTCAAACAGGTTGGCTCTCTCGAACAATTACTGTTGATTGACAAAATCAATCTGTACTACAAAGCTGGTTTCCAGTGTGGTGTGACTTTCACCCCCGAAGAAAAGCAGTTTGTCAATCGTGCAGATCGCACCGAGACTATCGAAGAAGTTGTGCAACTTGCTGAAGACGTTTACAAATTCTCCAAGGAACAGTTGGAAGAACGTAAGAAGCGCATTCAGGAACAAGAGCCTGATGCAGAAGACGATGATGACGATATCTTTTCTGAAGATGATAGCGAATTTGGTGATGACTTCTTTGATGATTTTGAAGAAGAACAAGCCGATGTTGAGATCGAGCAAAAGCCTAAGGCAATGAAGACTCGGGCTGTCAACAA